>Ga0209024_1000068_pt1 | contig 219997 bp, 183 predicted proteins | sample AutmiccommunBRH5_FD_187380 | JGI IMG/M metagenome (GOLD analysis project Ga0209024, IMG submission 187380) | Deep subsurface microbial communities from Mt. Terri, Switzerland - Autotrophic microbial communities BRH/5 (SPAdes) (version 2) | ecosystem: Environmental > Aquatic > Deep subsurface >...
AATGCAGCGGTCTTGAAAACCGCCGAGGATTAACGTCCTCCGTGGGTTCGAATCCCCCCCTCTCCGCCAGATAGCAAAAGGCCCCGCATTGCGGGGCCTTTTGCTATCTGGCGGAGAGGGTGGTTATTTAGAGAAGCCACCGGTTCGACCAGCCGCGCCAGCGGCGCAGGACGCGCGCAGCGCGCCCCGCAGGGGTGAGTCCGTCGCCAAAGCGACGGGCGAATCAATCCCACCCTCTCTACCGCATACTCCAATCATGGTTCCCTCCCATCCCGTTTGCGCGCATCATCCGGCTATATCCCCGGAGGATTGGATGACCCGCGTTGCCGACCCGGTTGTACTGATATCCGCCCGCCATGCGCATCGTCGCATCGAGCTGTACCTCTTTTCTGATGACCGAGACGGTTCCCTGCACCTGCTCAGCCTTTCCGGTGGTCAGGGCCGGTTGCCTGCGGTGGAGAAGGGTCAGGGCCCTCTGCCGGACCGCGCCAACGCCCTGTTTGTCCGCGATGCCATTGTTGCCGAGCTGCTGCGAGCTGAATATCTGCAGGCGCCGGCGGATCAGGCGGTGTGGGAAGTCTACGCCCGCGGCAGGCATCGGCAGACGCTCAGGCAGCGTCAGGACCTGCCGGTGCAGGATTGAGCGGCATGCCGGGCAAACTGCTGGCTGTCTGGCATCTAATTGATATGTATCGAATTTCCTACCTGATTGGTAGCCGAACCGGGACATGCTCCATGGAAAAAGGCTGCTGGCCGACGGGGTATCGGGCATTCAGGCTTTAGCCCTTCAAACGGCGTGGCATCCTCGTTAATCTGCTACAGGCGGGGCGTCACGGAAGGCGCTAACGGCAAACAGGAGAGAAGGCATGATCAAGGTTCTGGTAGTAGACGATCACGAGCTGGTGCGCATGGGCATCACCCGCATGCTGGCAGACGTAAACGGTTTCAGTGTGGTGGGTGAAGCCTGCAGTGGTGAACAGGCCGTGGCAATGTGCCGTGACATGAGTCCGGATGTGGTGCTGATGGACGTGAAGATGCCAGGCATCGGTGGCCTTGAGGCCACCCGCAAGATTCTCCGCCACGACGATAGCGTTCGCGTGATTGCCGTGACTGTCTGTGAAGAAGAGCCTTTTCCAACCCGATTGATGAAGGCTGGAGCTGCGGGCTACCTGTCAAAAGGCGCCGATTTGAGTGAAATGGTCCGCGCCATTCGGGTGGTCTATGCCGGCCAGCGTTACATCAGCCCGGCGATTGCCCAGGCCATGGCCCTGCGTCCGTTTAACGGTAATGATGCCGCGCCGATGGAGTTATTGTCCGAGCGCGAACTGCAGATCATGATGATGATTGTCAGTTGTCATCGGGTGCAGGTCATTTCCGACAAGCTGTGCCTGTCGCCAAAAACCGTCAACACCTACCGTTATCGCATATTCGACAAGCTGGGCATTGCCAGTGATGTCGAGATGACCCTGCTGGCGATGCGCTGGGGCATGATTGATGAAGCAACCACTGCGGCGGCAGCGGTAAGCTGAGTCTATTACTTGCATGACATTTGATTCCCGCCAGTTCCTGTCGTCATGCAGCAGTTTGCCCGGCGTCTATCAGATGCGCGACAGGGACGGCAACGTTCTCTATGTCGGCAAGGCGAGAGATCTGCGGGCGCGGTTATCCAGCTATTTTCTGAAAACCGTATCCTCGGCAAAAACCCGGGCGCTGGTGGCGCGCATTCACGATATCCAGGCCACTCTCACCGGCAGTGAAGCTGAAGCGTTGCTGCTTGAGCAGGCGCTGATCAAGTCGCTTCATCCTCCCTACAATATCCTGATGCGGGATGACAAAAGTTATCCCTACATCAAGATCACTACGGCGGATGACTTTCCCCGGGTGGCGTTTCATCGTGGCCAACGGCGTGCCGGCGCCCGCTATTTCGGGCCCTTTCCCGGCGCCGCCGGTGTTCGTGAAAGCCTGAACCTGCTGGAAAAGATTTTTCGCCTGCGCAATTGTCAGGACAGCTTCTTCCATAACCGCACCCGGCCTTGCCTGCAGTATGAAATCCGGCGCTGCAGCGGGCCCTGTGTCGGGCTGGTTTCAAAACAGGATTACGCCGAGCAGGTGCGACTGGCAACGGATTTTCTCGAAGGCCGTGACCGCGCCGTGACCGATGAGCTGACCGTGCGTATGGAACAGTCCGCCCAGGCGCTCGAGTTCGAAAAGGCGGCGGCGCTGCGCGACCAGATTGCCGCCATTCGTTCTGTGCAGCAAAAGCAGTATGTGGAAACAGACGATGGCGACCTCGACATTATTGCCATCGCCGCAAGACATGGCATGGCTGTTATTGCGGTGATGATGATTCGCTCGGGCAGGGTGCTGGGAATTCGTAACTGGCAACCGGATACCCGGGGCGAGGAGTCCGCTGAAATTGTGCTGTCTGCTTTTCTGGCCCATCACTACCTGCAACCGGATGATGCCGGGTTGCCCGATGAAGTGATCCTCAGCCTGGAAGTGGAAGACAGTGATGCGCTGAGTGAGGCGGTGCGTCAGCAGCATGGCCGCCGAGTACGCTTTGCCCATCGTGTGCGCGGAGAGCGGCGCCGCTGGCTGCAAATGGCAACGCAGAATGCAGAGCAGACCCTGCTGGGCCGCCTTGCCAGCCGCGACAACATTGATGCCCGTTTTGCCGCACTTGACGAGCTGCTTGGCGAGCCACTCGAGCCGCGCCGTATCGAGTGTTTCGATATCAGCCACACCGGCGGTGAGCAGGCAGTGGCCTCTTGCGTGGTGTTTGGTGGCGACGGCGCAATCAAGAGTGACTACCGCCGCTTCAACGTCAGCCCGCCGGTAGGCGGCGACGACTATGCGGCAATGGAAGAAGCGGTACGCCGTCGTTATGGTCGCCTGCGCCGTGAGTCAGGCAAGCTGCCCGGGCTACTGTTGATCGATGGCGGTGCCGGCCAGGTTTCAAGGGTGGCGGCGGTACTGGAGGAGCTGGGCCTGAGTGACGAGTTTGTCCTGCTCGGTATTGCCAAGGGGCCATCGCGCAAGCCGGGGCTGGAGGTTCTATGCCGCCCCGATGGCAGCCAGTTGTTGCCGCAAGGTGATAATCCGGCCCTGCACCTGCTCCAGCAGGTGCGTGACGAGGCTCATCGGTTCGCCATTGGCGGCCATCGCCAGCGACGCGGCAAGACCCGCAGCCAGTCCTCGCTGGACGGCATCCCCGGGGTGGGGCCAAGTCGCCGGCGCGCGCTGCTGAATCATTTCGGCGGCCTGCAGACCCTGCGCAACGCCTCCGTTGAGGAAATTGCCAGAGTGCCCGGCGTCAGCGCCGCGCTGGCTCAGGCTATTTATGACTGGCTGCATGCCTGAGCGGCCGAATGTCACAATGTCACCACATTCCTCTATACTGTTGCCGTCCTGTTGGCTTCTCCGGATGTCCTGATGTCTGACCCTGTTGCGCGATTGACGCTCCCGACCATGATGACGCTCGCGCGACTGGCCTCGATTCCAGTGTTCGTCGCCGTGTTCTATGCACCATTTCGCTGGGCGCCCCTGGCGGCGGCGATTATTTTTGTCGTCGCCGGCCTGACCGACATGCTCGACGGCTATCTGGCCCGCCGACTCAAGCAAACCACCCGGTTTGGTGCCTTTCTTGATCCGGTCGCCGACAAGCTGATGGTGGCGGCCGCATTGGTCATGCTGGTGCAGGCCCACGCCAATATCTGGATGGCCGGCCCGGCCATCGTCATTATCTCCCGTGAAATTGCCGTATCCGCGCTGCGTGAATGGATGGCCGAGATCGGCCAGCGGGCAAGGGTGGCAGTGGGCAGCATTGGCAAGGTCAAAACCGTACTGCAGATATCGGCCATCACCGGCTTGCTGGCTCGGCGTCCCCTGCAGGACATTGATGGCGACCTGCTGATGACGCCGTTTCACTGGCTCACCTACAGCCTGTTGTACGCCGCTACCTTGCTGACGCTCTGGTCCATGTTCCTGTATCTGAGAGCGGCCTGGCCGGAATTGTGGCCATCGCGCCGGCCGGGCTGATCAAAAACAGCGCAGTCAGTCAGGCGGGTGCTTGACAGGGTGAGGGGGCCGGGTAGAATGCCCACCGCTGCACTGGTACAGTGTTTGCATTGCGGGAATAGCTCAGTTGGTAGAGCACGACCTTGCCAAGGTCGGGGTCGCGAGTTCGAGTCTCGTTTCCCGCTCCAGTTTTTCCAAACCTCGGCGCGTCCGGGGTTTTTTGTTTCGGCGCGGTGGCAGAGTGGTTATGCAGCGGATTGCAACTCCGTGTACGCCGGTTCGATTCCGACCCGCGCCTCCATCTTTACTGTTCCTACTCCCCTGAAGTCCCCCCGCCCGGGTGGCGAAATTGGTAGACGCATGGGACTTAAAATCCCTTGTCCTTCGGGACGTGCCGGTTCAAGTCCGGCCCCGGGCACCAGTTAAAACAGAGGGTTACCAGCCTCGGCGTCAAGCACCCTGTCAGCCTGAATTGTGTCTGTGGGCACCTGTTGTGCGTGCGTATCCGGCTGGACGGGTGGCTGTACTGCGACGTATTAGCCGTGCAAAAAAAGCGGTGTAGAAATGCGAGCTTAGCGCATGGCTGCTGGGATCAGAGGGTTAGCGACCGATGACTGGAACAGCGAGCGACAAATATGGCGTCAAGCCATTCGATATTGCCGAACACCTCGATAGTGAGGAGGTGATTGCGGAATACCTGACGTCTATTCTTGCATCCTGGCGATCAGGATGAGCTGCTTGACGCGATCAGCCAGGTGCAGAGGTATGGCGGATCTGGCCCGTGATGCAGGGCTGGGCCGTGAAAGTCTGTACAAGGCACTGAAGCCCGGCGTGCAGCCACGGTTCCATACCGTGGTGAAAGTACTTCATGCTCTGGGCGTGGACCTGCGGGCTGTGCCAGCAGCGAAAGCACACTGATCTGAAAAGAGCCCTTGGTAATGTATGCTATTTATTTTTTCTGGCGCGGCGCCACCGGCACCATAATGTGGGCGTAGGGAGTGTCCTTCCACATGACATAGGGGCCACCGGAATTCGGATCATTGGAGATGCCTTCGAGCATGGCCTTGTCGGGCACTAGGATCATCAGATGCGGCCCTTCTTCCACCCACGGTTCGCCCTCATCACGACTGGTGTCGTAGGGGTCATCGTTATTGGTGGGTATATCTCCCTTGAGCATATAGGAAATGCCAATCTTGTCGGTCTTGAACGGCTGTTTGTTGGCGAGTGCCTGCATCAGCTTCATCCACACAGCGTCGTTGCACATCGGAATCCTGTCGCCGGGCATCACCGAGGGCATGCAGGTCCAGCCGTTATTGCCGGCACGCAAGGTGGTGCCATCGGTGTCCATGATCATGGCCCGGGCACTGACGGTGTCGGGTGCGGCAGACATGGCGCGCTGGATTTTGGCGGCGCCGGATTCCTGCGCGAAGGCAGATGCAGTGAGCAGGCAAGCGGTAAGAGACAAGACAGCGGCAAAATAGCGTGGGGTCAACATGGGACTCTCCTTGATTACAGGTGAACAGGCAGCAATCCGTATGCCCATGACACGGTAAAAGCATTGTCTTGACGTGTCGGCTTTCCGAGTATATCCAGGCGCCGAATATTGTGCCTATCAGGAGAAGGCGTGAGGGGCTGGCTAGGCGGCTTGAAGGCCCCGCTGGTCAACATCGCTGGTGGTTATATATTTGAAATACAATGGAATTTTTATGGTTTCCGAGATTCATTGGAATAGGGCCTTTCGGAAATTGAGCTGAATGATGCTGTTGCGCGAATGATGCTGATATCGTTGGTCTGACGATCGAGACTGCTGACGTGGTTGTTTGCGGTACTGGCAACGTGGGCGGGCAGGCTGGCTTGAATGTTTGCGGCGAATGGTACGGATTGACATTTGGTTGTTCGACCAATTACAGTATTGGCGTCCTGACTCGCTAGAGCCTCTTCCCGGGTCCTAATTCATTATGGAGAGACTTATGAATACGATATCCATCCAGCCTCGAAAGGTTGTTTTTGATGTTGCGTCTGTTCCCCGCCACTGGAACGGTGGTGATCCGGTTCTTACCCGCTTTTTTGATGCGCTTTCGGTGCATTTCCCCGAGGGTGAGAGATTTTTTATCCAGTCGGTTCGTAACTTCCAGGATCAGGTAACCGATCAGCGTTTGCGTGACGATATTCGTCATTTTATCCGTCAGGAAGGTCAGCACGGCATAGTGCATGACAGCTTTAATCAGGTGATGGCGGGGCAGGGCGTTGATGTCGACAAGACTACGGCTAACCTGCGACGTTTTATTCGTACCACGCAGAAATATCTTCCGCAAAAATATCAGCTGGCGATGACGGCCGCCTTTGAGCATTTCACCGCGACTCTGGGTGAAGCCATGCTCCAGGAAGAGACTGATATGTTTCGGGATGCAGATCCGGTAATGCGTGCCTTGTTCCTGTGGCATGGCGTGGAGGAAGTGGAACACAAGGCGGTGGCTTACGATCTGTATCAGACTGTGGCAGGCGGTGGCTATGTAACGCGTGTATCGGCTCTGATAATCGGTACCTTGATGATTCATCTGGTAGTGGCGCCAGTATTCTGGAACATGCTGAAGCTCGATGGCGTGACTCGCCAACCCGGAGTGATACTGCGTGGCCTGAATCGCCTTTATGGTCGTAAAGGCATTCTGGTCCGCATGATGCCGGAGTTTCTTGACTGGTTCCGCCCCGGGTTTCACCCGTGGGATACCGGAATGCCCGAGAAAGTGGCTGCCTGGCTTGACGAGTATGGCCGTCATGGCGATCCGATGCAGGCATCGGCTGCTGTTTACGGCGCTGAGCATCTGGGGGAAGCGGCTTGATACAGGAGGCCCACGCAGCGAAGTCTGACTTCAGTAGTGCTGCGTCGGTCAGCCAGCACTGCCACAGACCAGGTGTCCATTGCGGCAGTTCAGCGATACGCGATCTTCTGGAGTTTCACGGTCTCCGGATGACTGAGGCGTTTTGCTTCGGTCTGGGTGCCGGGTTGGGTGTCACCTATGTGGAGATTCCCGACTCGGCCACACCGTTCATCGTTCACGTGCGCTCGATGGGCTTTGAAGAAAAAGTCTTTCACACTCTGGATGTGCCGTTTGCGTGGTCAAGCTATCCGGACAAGGATGCGGCAACAAAAGACTTGTATCAGGCATTGAGTGACGGCGTGCCCGCCTTGCTGCTCACCGACATTTACCACTTGCCTTATTTCGGCAGTAGCACTCATTTTCCGGGCCATGCGATTGTTGCGTGGCAGCGGGATGAAGCGCGTGAGGAGGTGTTGGTAAGTGATACCGAGCGTCCCGCGTTGATCCCTGTGCCGGCAACCAATCTTGCTGATGCACGGTTTTCAACCTCGCCCCCATTTATTCATTACGGCAATATGTTTGCCCCGCGATCGTTGCAGTTGGCAATCAGCGCGGAGCGGGTGAGAGATGCCATTGTGGATAATGCGAAGGCGTTGGCAAATGGCGGCCCGCATAGCGGCCTGGCCGCGCTGGATACCTGGATCGCAGCGTTGCCCGAGTGGCAGGCACACGACAACTGGCGCTGGTTGTTGCGCTTTGCTTATCAGGTGATCGAAAAGCGTGGTACCGGCGGTGGTGGTTTCAGGACAATGTATGCCGAGTTTTTACGCGAAGCCGGTGAGATGCTGCCGGCCGTGCGGGCGGCGAAACTGGTAGAGATGATGCAGCGTTCAGCTGCGGCCTGGACCGGTCTGGCAGCGTTACTCAAGATGGCGTCGGAGTCGGATGTGTTCCCGGTTCGCGAAATTGAGGGGGCTATTCGTCATGTCAGGACGCTGGAGTCGCAGTATGTTCATCAGGTAACAAGTAAAGTTTAACGCGCATGCTTCAGTTGGCCGCCAGGTTGGTGGTCTGGGCTATTGGTATTTTGTATTTAATGAGGGGGGGGAGATGACAGCCCAGTCTGAGGCCGCAAACCGCTACTTGACCATGGCAAAAACGTTTTTCGGTACCTCGCATCCGTTATTCAACGCGTTCGGAATTGAGATTGATGAGATTGGCAAGGGTCGCGCCGTAATGAGGATGCCATCTAATGTAGCGCTATCTGATCGTAACGGCGGGCTGCATCGTGGTGTTGTCGTGACCTTGCTTGATACCAATTGTGGTCTTGCCATATTTTCTCGCCTTGGGGATATGCGACCGATTGCGACGATTGACCTGCGCGTGGATTTTATCAGGGAAGCGCCACCAGGTGAGGCTGTGCGCGCCGAAGTGGAGTGCTATGCGGTACAAGGTGATATCGCCTATGTAAAGGGAAAGGCGGTTGTTTGTTCAGATGATTCGCTGTTGGCTTCAGTATCGGGATCTTTCGCCGTCGGGACACTCGGTCCGGCGTTTGATTCGACTGTGACGAAAGGAGCTGAATAAGTGACCGTATCCGAAACCGAGCCACTGGCAACCTACTGTGCCGGGTTGAGTGAACTGCAGAAACAAGTTCTTGATGACACACCCTATGTGCATTTTCTTGGTCTGAAAGTAAGTCGCGAAGATGACGGCACTACCTGCTATCAGTTGTGTTTCCGCGAAGAGCATATCGGCAACCCGCTGCTGCGTACTTTTCATGGCGGCATTCTTGCCAGTTTTGGCGAAATTGTCGCCTCCTTGCATGTGGTGGAAGATGCCGGGATGCAGCGGCAGCCATTGTGTACCAGCCTGACGTTTGATTATCTGCGGCCGGCCTTTGCCGGAACGATTCGTGCTGTGCCGCGGATCGTGCGTGCAGGCCGGCGCTTTATTATCGTTTCTGTTGATATTTTTCTGGATAAGAGTCATGTCTCGACGGGGCGTTTTATCTACGCACGCTGAGGACGTTTGATTTATCTGACATCTTCAGGTTACCAAGGAGGTTGATATGTTTATTTCCCAGACGCTGCGTCGGGCGGTCCAGTTGAACCCGAACGGTGTGGCCACAATCTACGCGAACAGGAAGCAAAGCTGGCGTGAGTTTGAGAATCGGGTGGCTCGTCTGGCCGCCGGGGTTCGCTCATTGAAGGTTGCTGACGGGGATCGTGTGGCAATTCTTTCACTCAATAGCGATCGCTATCTGGAATATTTCTATGCCATCCCATGGGCCGGGATGGCGCTTAATCCCATTAATATCCGGCTGGCACCGCCGGAGATTGCCTATGCGCTGAATGATTCCCGGTCATCGGTGCTGTTCGTGGATGACGCATTCAGTGCCATGCTCCCGGTCCTGCGCCCATTGCTGCAAAGCGTCAGTCATGTGGTGTTCATGGGTGAAGGTGACTTGCCAGAGGGGTGTGTTGCCTATGAGTCGCTGATCGACCAGCACAAACCCCTGGCCGACCGGAGCGAAGGTGGTGCACAGCTTGCCGGCCTGTTTTATACCGGCGGCACGACGGGTCGATCAAAGGGCGTGATGCTGAGCCACGATAATCTTGTGTTCAATGCCCTGAACGTTGTTCCGGAAATGGGCTACGGAATTGACTCCGTCTATATGCATGCAGCGCCGATGTTTCATCTGGCCGACATGGCGAGTACTTTTGCCGTGACCCTGGCTGGTGGCTCCCACGGTATTGTGCCGCGTTTCGATGTGGCTGATGTGCTGTCGTTCATGGAGCGTGAAAAAATCACCCATACATTGCTCGTGCCAACCATGATCAACCTGCTGGTGTCTTCCGGCAAGATCAAGGATTTTGATGTCAGCAGTGTCAAGCGAATGCTGTACGGTGCCTCGCCGATGCCTGAAGCGGTGTTGATCAGTGCCATGGAGCAGATGCCGGACGCTCTGTTTGCCCAGGGGTACGGGCAGACGGAGGCGTCGCCGATTATTACCGCGCTGGCGCCGGAGTTTCATGTTGTGGGCGGGGCCAAGCTACGCAGCGCTGGCAGAGCAGCGCTGGGGGTCGAGGTTGCCATTATGGACAAGGATGATGTGGAGCTACCGCGTGGCGAGGTCGGCGAGATATGCGCCAGAGGCGAGAACGTGATGCTGGGCTACTGGGGCATGGAACAGGCCTCTGCCGAGACGTTGCGCAGTGGCTGGTTGCATACCGGTGATCTCGGTTATATGGATGAAGACGGGTTTGTCTTTATCGTTGATCGCGCCAAGGACATGATTATCAGTGGCGGTGAAAATATTTTCTCGGTCGAGGTAGAGGGTGCGATCTACAGCCATCCTTCGGTGCAGGAATGCGCGGTTGTGGGAATTCCCCACGACGAGTGGGGCGAGATGGTTCATGCGATTGTCGTGCTCAGGGAAGGGCATGGTCTCAATGAAGGCGAGCTTTTGGCCCATTGCCGTGCGCTGATTGCCGGGTACAAGCTGCCGCGCAGCATTGAGTTTCGTAGCGAGCCACTGCCGGTAAGTGGTGCGGGCAAGATTCTCAAGAACGAACTGAGAAAGCCTTATTGGGAAAGCAAAGACCGGGGAGTCAACTGAATGACAATTGAAAACAGCGACCGATGGCCTGCAAGAGGTAATAAGCCGTGAATCTGGAGTTCACTCAAGAAGAACTGGAGTTTCAGCAATCCATTCGTGACTGGATGCAGGCGAATGTGCCGGACGATATCAAGCGCTGCTCGGCGGTTGGTGAGATGACCGGCAAGGAACTGCAGCAAAAGTGGGAGCGTTTGCTCGGTGAGCAGGGCTGGCTGGCACTGACGTGGCCGAAACAGTATGGCGGCCCGGGCTGGACGGCTACGCAACGTTATATTTTCGATCTTGAGCGAGCCATGGCCGGGGCGCCCCCGACCAGCCCGTTCGGGGTGGCGATGGTAGGGCCAGTGCTCTATACCTTTGGCTCCCAGGAGCAAAAGGATCGCTGGTTGCCGGGTATCGTCAGCGGTGGAACGCTCTGGTGTCAGGGTTACTCCGAACCCAATGCCGGTTCGGATCTTGCGTCTCTCAAGACGCGTGCCGAGCGCAAGGAAGACCATTACCTGGTGAATGGCCAGAAGATCTGGACGACCCAGGCCCACTGGGCGGACATGATGTTCTGTCTGGTCAGAACCGACTCGACGGTCAAACAGCAGAAGGGGATTTCTTTCCTGCTGATCGATATGAAGACACCTGGTATCGAGGTGCGGCCGATCTACTCGATTGATGGCCACCATCACCTTAACGAGGTTTATTTCACCGATGTGCGGGTGCCGCTGGAAAATCTGGTGGGCCAGGAAGGCATGGGCTGGACTATTGCCAAGTTCCTGCTGACGCATGAGCGCACCACCATCGCCGGCGTGGCGGATAGTCATCACGAGATATCACGACTGAAGAAAGCTGTGGCTGAAGCGCCGGGTTTTCTGGATAGAAGCCAGGCGCGGCAACGTATTGCCGAACTTGAAATCGAGTTAATGGCGCTGGAATACACGAACTTCCGTACTGTTGCCGCGACTGATGAGGGCAAGCCCTTCGGGCCTGAATCCTCCGGGTTGAAAATCAAGGGCACCGAGCTTCAACAAAAAGTGTCGCAGGCCATGGTGGAGCTCGGCGGCATGATGTCGTTAACCTGGGATAACCCGGAAACAGTTGGTAGTGATATTTTCAATCGCGCCACCCGACGTTACAACTTTCTGCGGGCCTGCACCATTTACGGTGGATCCAACGAGATCCAGAAAAATGTGCTGGCAAAAATGCTGCTTGGTCTTTGAGGCGAGACGATGGAATTTAACCTCCCGGAAAACACCACCCTTATCGCGGATACCGCTCGCCGGTATCTTAAAGATAACTACAGCTTTGAAATTTACAGGCAGCACCTGGAGCAACAGAATCATGTCGACGCGTCACGCTGGTCGGCCATGCAGGAGCTGGGCTGGTTCGGTCTGCCATTTGCCGAATCCAGCGGCGGGTTCGATGGCACGCTCCTTGATGTGGCGATGGTTGTCAGGGAGTTGGGTGCCGCGTTATGTCTGGATCCCTACGTTGATACGGTGGTAGCGCCTGGCAAGTTGCTGGAATATATCGGCTCCGATGCGACCCTGGCCATGTTGAGCGACGTCATTGACGGCAGGGCCAAACTGGCCTGTGCGCTGTATGATTATCATGCTGGTTATCAGGTGTTAACGCCTTCCATGAAGCTTAATGGCAAACGCCTGTCCGGTCAGAAAAACTTTGTTCCGGATGGCGGGTTCGCCGATACCTTGCTGACAACAGCGCTTGCTGATGGCGAACTGGTGGTGCTTGCTGTGCCGGTTGCTGCTTGCGAGACGACTCGTCATCGGGCGCTGGATGGTGGCCGCATTGCTAACGTGCTGTTTGATGAGGTCGAGATCACAGACGGGATGATACTTGCCCGTGGCAAGAAGGCCGAGCAGGCGCTGAGCATGCTGCTGGCTTATCTGCAGGCGCTCGACTGTGCACGCATGTATGGTGCCGCTGGCGCCCTGTACCAGCGCACTTTGGAATATGCCAAAACGCGAAAGCAGTTCGGCGTGGCCATCGGTAGCTTTCAGATTATTCAGCACTACCTGGTAGATATGTTTATCGATCTCCAGCAGCTTGAGTCAATGCTGTTGATGGTGGCTGTCAAGGCGGAATCCGAAGATGCCTCCCGACGTGAACGCGCCAGTACCGCTGCGAAAGCCTATTATGCGGATAAGGCGGTACGCATCGCGCAGCAGGCGATCCAGATTCATGGCGGGGTTGGTGTTACCGAAGAGCTTGATATCGGTCATTACTTCCGTCTGGTCACTCACTGCTCGTTGACCCACGGTGACCGCGCCCATCACATAAAGCGCTTTGCCGGGCTTGACGAGGTGCATCCGGGTGAATAATCAAGAGTTTGATTTCATCATCGTCGGAGCTGGTTCGGCCGGCTGTGTATTGGCAAACAGGCTTAGTGAAGGTGGCCGTTATACAGTTTGCGTGATTGAAGCGGGGCCCCATGATAACAGTGGCTTTGTCAATATTCCGTTCGGTCTGATCGGGCTGATCAAAGAGGGCAAGCGCAACTGGGGCTATAACACGGCCCCCCAAAAAGCCCTGGGTGATCGGCGACTTTACTGGCCAAGAGGGAAAACCCTCGGTGGTAGCAGTTCGATCAATGCCATGGTGTATATCCGCGGGCAATATCAGGATTACGATAGCTGGAAAGATGCCGGGGCAACAGGATGGGACTGGCAGTCTGTGCGGCCGATATTCATTGCCCATGAAAACAACGAGCAGTATCCGGCGGATGCCTGGCATGGTCGGGGCGGGCCACTGAACGTTACCCGAGTGCAGGACCCCAACCCGTTGACCGAGATCTTCATGCGTGCCGGTCAGGAGCTTGGTGAGCAGCGTAACGATGATTTCAATGGTGAGAATCAACGCGGGTTTGGTCGTTTTCAGGTAACCCAGAAGCAAGGGCGGCGCTGGAGTGCGGCGCGGGCGTTTCTCGACCCTGCGAGGGGCCGGGAAAATCTCTGCATCATGACTGATGCGCTGGTGTCCCGGATTGTGCTTGGTGGTGGCCGGGCTCAGGGAGTCGAGTACATTGATCAGCAGGGAGTGTCTCGTGTGTTGACGGCTAATCGCGAAGTGATTCTTTGCGGCGGCGCGATCAACTCACCCCAGTTGCTGATGCTTTCCGGTATCGGCGACCGTGATCACCTGAAAAGTGTCGGCGTTGATTGCCATGTCCATCTTCCGGAGGTGGGTCGCAACCTTCAGGATCATCTGGATATGACGGTTTCGATTCATGATCGCAGCCGTCAGGCCATCGGTTTCTCGCTATACTTTCTGCCGCGGCTGATCCGTGCCTTTTATGACTACTTTTGCCATCGGCGCGGGCTTCTGGCCAGCAATGCTGCCGAGGCCGGGGCCTTCGTCAATGTCGGAGGAGGTGATCGACCGGACGTTCAGCTGCATTTCCTGCCGACTTTCCTGCGTGATCATGGCAGAGAGCTGACAGGGGGGTTTGGATGTACCATCCATGTGTGTCAGTTGCGGCCGAAGAGCCGGGGGTTTATCCGGTTATCCGATAGTAACCCGCGCAGCGCGCCCGTAATTGACCCATGTTATCTTTCCGACAGTGATGATATCCGGGTATTACGCGAAGGTGTGAAGCTGGCGCGCAAGGTGTTCCATACCAAGGCGTTTGCTTCGATTTTCGGCGGTGATGACCTGCCAGCCAGGGAAGTGGTGACCGATGAGCAGATTGAGGCGGATATACGCCAGCGGGCGGAAACCATCTACCATCCGGTGGGAACCTGTCGTATGGGTGAGGACGAGCAGTCCGTGGTGGACAGTCGGTTGCGAGTCAGGGGAGTGGCCGGATTGCGCGTTGCCGACGCTTCTGTCATGCCGCTGTTGATCAGTGGCAATACTAACGCCCCGTGCATGATGATTGGCGAGAAGGCCGCCATGTGTGTGCTTGAGGATAATGCCTGAGAGATGGCCGGCGGTTCGCGTGAACCGCCGGCATCCGCTATCGACCCACTGCTGTGATCAGGTAATACGATAGATCATTGAACCGTTGGCGATCAGCTTGTCTGAGCCTTTCTCCCGGATCGAGACCTCTGAGAAAATCAGCTCTCGCCCCCGTTTTACTGCATTCGCGGTGGCGATGATGTCCTTGCCCAGCGCCGCCGCAAGGTAATTCACGGTCATGGATACGGTGGCCGCCTTCATGCCGTTCTTTGGATCATGGCCGGACCAGGCCGCCAGAGCGCCGGTCAGATCCAGCAGGCTGCTGATGGCGCCGCCGTGAAAGGCATTGCCGCCACCAGCCAGGTCGCCGCGGTATGGCAGGCAAACAACGGCCCGGTCGGCGACGACCTCGACGACCTCGATACCAAGCAGTTTCTGGAAGGGAACATCGGGAAACATCCGGATAAGCGAGTCAACCAGCGTTTCAGTCATGCGTTATTCCTTGATAGTCGAATATGGAACGACGGCAGATTTATCTCTGCTGGCGATCCCGGGCTGTGCCAAAAACATCAATATACAGGATCAATTCGGCAAAGCCCGGGTTGAACGACAGGTCAGGCCACCCGGTTCTTGTAAACGTCGAACAGGTCGCCGCCTTCTGCAAAAAGCCGCTCACGCCATGTCTGCTCCAGCTGACGAGTGTCGTGATTATCAGGGTGATAGTGCCGCTGGGTGAACTCCGGTAGCCGCGGCAGGATCTTCGATACAAACCCGTTGCGGCCAAACAGCATGTTCAGGCCTTTGGCATTGTCTTTGATGCTGCCAAGCTTGCCATCGCGGGCCAGCATCCATGCCCATGTGACACCGAGCATCGGCAGCAGCACGACAAGCGAGGCCGCGGTGGCTGCAACCCGTTCACTGTACCGGTTCCCGACCAGTTCATAGACGTCATAGGCGACAGACTTGTGCTCGAGTTCCTCCAGCGCATGCCATTGCCATATCTTGATCATTTCAGGGTCGGCCAGACTCTGAAAGTCCTTATCCTCAAGCAGCTGCTCTGCCAGCAGAGCGGTAAAGTGCTCCATGAAGGTGGTGGCTGCGAGCTTGGTGCTCGGCGGGAGCATTTCCAGAACTTTCAGGCCAATTTTAACGAACCGCTCGGGCGTGCGCATGTCGAAGCCGCGCTCGGCAAGCAGTTCGTTCAGGCGATCATGCTCGCGCCCGTGGATGGCCTCCTGGCCCATAAATCCGGAAATCGCAGCACGCTGTGCCTTGTCGGTAACCCGATTCCGGAAGTGGCGCACCGAATCCATGAAATAACGCTCACCCGGCGGGAAAAACCCTGACAGCATGGCGAAGAAAGTGGTTGCCGTGGCATTTCCGGCATAAAAATACTTCGGAATGCTTTGCGGGAAATTGAAATCAATATGACGCGGCGGGATTCCCACCGAGGCACCGTTCAGGCTGTTGTTTGTTTTCGCGACTGCTGTCATTGCGATACTCCCTGATGCATAACTGAAATAATTGGTTAAACTGTGGTTGCCTTTGCGCTGCGACCTTTGTTCATCCGAAACAGCGTTTCAAGAGCACGTTGATACCCGGTAGGCATTAACCGCTGGGTGGTATCCAGCAGTACCGCATCGGCGCCAATCAGTACGCGCCTTTGATTCTTTTTCACTCCCTGCAGAATCGCCTTGGCAGCCTGCTCGGGCGTGGACATGGCGATGCGGTCAAACATCTCGGCAATGTCGTCCTGGCCACCCATGCTCATGTTACCCATTTCGCCCATGCGGCTATTACGGGCAATGTTGGTCTTGACGCCGCCGGGATGGACACAGGTTGCGCTGACGCAGCCGCCCTCAATATCGAGCTCTTCACGCAAAGATTCAGTGAAGCCTCTTACGGCAAATTTGGCCGCATTGTAGGCGGACTGGGTGGGTACACCAATGATGCCGAATATGCTGGAGATGTTAACCACATGACCATCGCCGGATTGCTTCAGGTGCGGAAGAAAAGCCTTGGTGCCATATACCACACCCCAGAAGTTGATATTCATGAGCCATTCAAAATTTTCATAGCTCATGGCCTCTACCGTTTCCCCTAGACCAACGCCAGCATTGTTGATGATCAGGTTCACCTTGCCGTGCTCTTTTACGGTGTCCCCGGCGTACTGATAAACCGCAGCACGATCACCGACATCCACATGATGCACTGTTACCTTCACTGGATATGGCTGGAGCTTGTCCAGAGTTTGCGCCAAGCCTTTGTCATTGACGTCGGAAAGAGACAGATGGCAGCCGCTTTTTGCCAGAGCAATGGCGGTGGCCTGACCGATACCCGATCCGGCCCCGGTAATGGCGGCAACTTTTCCGGAAAAATTTTTCATGTTATTTCCTCTTGTTAAAACTGTCGTTCAGGCGCCAAGCAGCGCACCAAGTATTCCCTGCTTTTTTTCCCTGAGGTTTTCGCCTTCGAAATGAAGATAACCATCTTCGAGATTGCCATAGCGCAAGGCAGGGAGGTCCCGAAGGTAATCATCCAGGTTCTGCCAGGGCACCCTGCTTCCCTGGCGTGGCAGTCTGTCGCTGGCTCGCTGGACATAGCCGGAGCGCAGGTTGAGGAAATTCATATCGGTGCCGCAACCCTCCTCATCAGTGGGAGTGACCCGGGTGGCACCAATGTCACGCATATGGTTGAGCAAGCGGCAGACAAACTCGCAGGCAATATCGGCCTTCAGGGTCCAGGAGGCATTGGTATAGCCAAACACAAAGGCCATGTTTGGCACGCCCTCCAGCATCAGTCCCTTGTACAAGACTGTGTCAGCCACGCTGATTTCACGACCGTCGACACGCAGCGCAGCGCCGCCAAATAACTGAAGATCCAGGCCGGTGGCGGTAATCAGTACATCCGCGTCCAGATGGTCGCCGGACTTGAGTTGAATGCCAGTTGCCGTAATCGTATCGATATGGTCTGTGACCACTGATGCCTTGCCTTCCCGAATAACCTTGAAGAGGTCTCCTTTCGGGACCGCACACATCCGCTCTTCCCAGGGGTTGTAGGTCGGCTGGAAGTGGCGCATGTCAACATTCGGGCCAAGCTGTTTGCGCGCCGCGGCCAGCAAAAGCCTGCGTATTGCTTTCGGCTTGCTGAGAGAAAGCCGGTAAACAGCGCGTTGCAGCATAATATTGCGTGCGCGGGCCATTCGATAGACAACCATTTCCGGCAGAAAGCGGCGCAGGTTTTTGGAGATCAGATCCTCTTCGGGTACGCTGGCAACGTAGGTCGGCGAGCGTTGCAGCATCACTACATGGGCGGCCTTGTCTGTCATCGCCGGCACCAGCGTCACCGCAGTGGCGCCACTGCCAATCACAACCACGCGCTTGCCGCTGTAATCATAGTTTTCGGGCCAGTGCTGTGGATGAATCAGCTTGCCTTTGAATTTGTCCAGGCCGGGAATGTCCGGGGTATAACCGGCGTCGTATTTATAGTATCCGGTGCAGTTAAAGACGAAGCCGGCGCTAAAGGTTTCTTCCTTGCCTGTTTTTTCATTAACAGCGGTAACGGTCCAGTGGTTCTTTTTGCTGTCCCACTCCTCTGAGAGAACTTTCAATCCGAAATGAATATGTCGTTTGACGTCGTAGTCACGTGCGGTGTCTTCAATATAGGTCCGGATGGACGGGCCGTCCGCAAGCATTTTGGTTTGCGTCCAGGGGCGGAAATTGTAGCCGAGCGTGAACATATCCGAGTCTGATCGAATGCCGGGATAACGGAACAGGTCCCAGGTTCCACCGATTCTTTCGCGCCGCTCGATAATGCCGAAACGCAAGTTCGGGCACTTTTTCTGCAGGTGGCAGGCGGCACCGATTCCGGACAGGCCGGCGCCGATGATCAGTACATCCAGATGGCGATGCTTCATGTTGATGCTCCGAGGTCTAAAGTTGAGGAGGCGTGTCGGCTGGGTGCAGGGTTCTCGGACCCTTGCAGAAAGCCCAGCACGGCCTCGGTGAAGATTGTGTTTCTGTCTCCGGCTACCATATGGCCGGCCTGGTTCAGCACGACATAGTGCGCATCGGGAACCATATCGAGCAGCTCGCGAGCCCCCTCGTCACTGAGCACGTCACTCTGGAACCCGCGAATCAGTAGTACTGGCATGGAAAGCTTCCGGGCTGCACGCTCCAGCCTGGCCTTCTCGAACATGCCGTCGTTGCTGTCCGTGGGTATGCGGGCGTGGTCCAGAAAAGCAGGGTCCCAGTGCCAGTAAAGTCGGCCGTCATCCTGCTGGCGCAAATTCTTGCGCAATCCTGACAGGTCGCGCGGAGGAGGGCGGTGAGGATTGTAGCCGGCGATAGCATCGCGCACCTGTTCGAGGCTGTCGAAGCCGTCCCGGTGGCGGCCCATGAATTCGATGATGCGGCGCACGCCTTGTTGCTCCAGTCTTGGCGCCACGTCTACCAGCACCAGTGCGGAACAGGACAGCGAAGCATCCTCGCCAAGTGCCAGCATGGCGGTCAGGCCGCCCATGGAAGCACCGACAATGATTGGCGCCGCAGGTAGCGAGCGAATGACAGCGCTGAGGTCCGCGACCAGGCTTTCGGTGCTGTAATCACCTTGCGCACACCAGTCGCTTTCGCCGTGCCCCCGGGCATCCAGAGTGATGGCACAGTAGCCCGCCCCGGCAAGCGTACGGGCCGTATCGGCCCAGGCATGGCGCGTCTGGCCTCCGCCGTGAAGCAGCAGCACGACAGGGGCCGTGAGCTCGCCGAATCGGCTGGCCCGGAGCGCCAGACCATTGGCGCCGGCAAATTGCGTCGGCACCGCTGACGAAGTGGGCCAGTCCTTTTGCCCGGATGAGCCCTCGGGCCTGATGTTACTGGACTTCATGGTCACCTCTTTCTGGTTAAGCAATAGATTCTCTGCTTAAAACAACAGATTGTGAATTGGTCGCACAACCAAATGATAGTGCAAGGCAGGGGTGGCTGGCAAAGCGTTTTTGCGCTCAGGCGAATCAGACAGTTACTTTGACCCCTTCTGCCGGAAGCGTACCGCGAGGTGCCGGGTGCCGGTTTTGGCAGTCTCCGGTAAAAAAAGGCCCCGTAACGGGGCCAAATGACGTGTGCCGCGAGTGGCACAACGAGGAGGCTGCATCTGCGTCAGAAGTTCTTGACCGGCAGAAAGGTTAAAGTCAGATCGGCAGCAAGGGCAGGGACTTCCAGTTCCACGCTTCCGAGGCCGAGACCAAACAAGTCGATGTTGGCCGGAATCAGCAGCGGGTCCGGGTTGCGGACCTTGAGGATCAGCCGGCCATCGTCGACAAAGCGCAGGGGGCCCTCAAGCACTACGTCACGCACCCGCTTGCTACGAATATCGTGACCAAGCTCGATAATCAGTCGCGGTTCCAGCTCGGGTGCATCCACCAGAATGTCAATGGTGGCATTGAACCAGGGACCGTCCGGCGTGTCGGAGATGAATCCGGTGATAAAGGGCTCATCTTCCCCTTGGGCCACCAGTCTGAGCACCAGTGGCCCCGTGTCCAGACCGATGGTGATCAGGAACAGGGCGCGAGCCTCGAGAAAAGCGCTGGTGGTGCTGATGGTGGTTGGGTAGATGTTGGCGCGTATCGCCCCGGTCGCGAAGTTGTCTGTGGCCGGGTTGCCGTCAATCAGGCGCCGATTTACCTCGACGTCGGGATCGAAGGTGCGTGGGCCGGCCGCCAGCGCGCCACTGCTGAGAAAGGCGAAGCGCTTTTCCGGGCAATCCTCGCCGAGGGAACAGCCGAGATTGGCATCCGTGATAACGCCGCCGAAGCTCTTTAGCTCCAGTCGCAGATGATTGGGCGGGGCGTCGATGCTGCTGTCCGGGAGGACCACGGCGCCTTGTTCTTCTGCATCAAGCACCATGTTGGCATTGACATCCACCACAGGCAGAACCCGCAACCCGACTAATGTATAGCGCTCGTCCTCGCCGGCCGCGACAAAGTAATTCACCATATCGGGACCGCCCTCGCGCGGGGCCGGAGCGGATGCACTGGTTTGCGAGATTTGCCGGGTTTGCAACGGTGCTCCATCCGGTGAACAGATGGCATTGACACCACAGTTGGCACTGGTCGGTACGGATCTCAGCGTGTATCGATAGAGTTCACCGACCTGCCACGGGGTATCCGGGAAGAACTGAACCCGTTGGGGCAGGATATCCAGCCGACCGGGCTCGAGGACCCAGCTGTTATCCGGGGCGCGGCGTTCCACGAAGAAGGTGGCGTCGTTGATCGTTGCCGGATCGATGCTGCGGTTGAATGTCACTCTGATCGGATAGTCCTTGTACAGACTGTCCACATGGAACAGGGGGTCGCTGCCCTTGCCGCCGACACAGCGACCGTTGCGCCAGGCAGACCGTGGCCCGGTGAGTACGGCGCCGGTGAGTGCACAGGAAAAGCCGGGGAACACGGCGGCGACTGGCGAGCGCAGGTTGGCGGCGCTGCCGCCGGGAAGGAACAGGTCATCAAGGCGCAGCGCCAGTGTTTGATCCTGGTTCAACGGGTTGCCCTGAGTGTCGCGCAGCAAGCTGGTCAGGACAATCTCGATATCGGTATTGTGCTGCAGATTGCTGCCATCAATGACCACCGTGGCGCCGTCGTGGCGCATCGGGGCGAGCTCTCTGGCTACCAGATTGCCGTCGGCAAAAATCTGGATGGCACCGTCAAGGAACACGGAGGCTGCGTCCAGCGGTTTGTTGAAATTCAGGATAACCGGGTCGCCGGGGCGGGCATTGGGCTGGAAGTCTTCGCCGGGTGACCAGGATTGCAGCTCAAGCGGACGCGCATCGGTTGGCGGTACCGGCGCATTGCGCTGGTCGGCATAGGCTTCCAGACGGAAAGACAGCAGGCCGCTGGCGCGTTCCAGGCCGAGAATCTCCGGCTCGACCACGCTGACGGCATCCATTACCAGTACGCCATCTTCCACTATCGCAAGGCCTACCACCTGAATATTCAGCAGATTCTGGCTCAGCGCTGCGTTGGCGATGGTGCCCCCTGCGGTCATGGCTGCATCCATGTTGAGCAGGGCATAGCGTGGGGCGTCCTGTGCCTTGCTGAACGGGTTGGCGATCAGGTAGCCGTTGGCGTCGCTCAGCAGTGTGATCAGCACTTCACCGGTTTCGATGCCAGAGGTAATTTCGCCGAGAATATTGACGGCCACCGGGCTGCCGCGTAGCACCGAGCCTGCGGGCACCCGCAGTGGTACTGCATCGGGAAAATCGGGAACGAAAGCCAGATCTGCCGCCAGATCGCCCTCAAGTCTGGTAAAAGATTCGTTACCCAATACAAAGGTTTCTACCGGCACCTCATTGACACTTTGCCCGGTGAGCCTTGAGGTAAGCTCCGGCTGTTGTTCACCAAGCGTTCCGACCTTGAGTACCGCCGTTTCACGAGGTAGCGTTGCCACCGGTGTGAAGGAGCGTTCGAGCAGGGGGAGCTCTTCATCCTCCCGGCTGCGCAGACCGGACAGGATCAGGGTGTGCTCCGTCGGCTCAAGATCATCCCTTGGGTCCAGCACCAGATAGCGACCCTGCAGTAACAGCGTGGCCTCGACCAGACCACCCTGGGCATTTTCAAGCCGGACCTGCTCTCCATAATTAATGCCGGCCGGATCCAGCAAGCGATTGAACGCCATTCTCAGGGTGCTCATGTCGTTTGGCTGACTGGCATCCTCAATGTCAACCAGCAGCGCGCTCTGATCCAGTGGGGTTACAGCGAGCAGCTGGAAGTCGCCGTTGCCAATCGCTCCGGAAAATCCCTGCTGCGCGCCAGCGGTGCGAAAGCGAAAGTCACTGAAGGCGCCAGTGTTGATAGTGCCGAGGCCAGCTTCGCTCAGTTGCAGTTGGTATTCCGTGTTTGGCACGAGTCCGTCGACAGGGCGTAGTAGCAAGCCGCGTCCGTTATCCACTATTTCGTGGCTGAACACGACAGGGGCGCCACTCTCGACTGTGACCAGTTGCAATCTTTCATCTATTTCCGCAATAACGGTTTCTTCAAGAGGCGCCGAGAAACGAAGCACCATCTGGGTGCTGGGAGTCACTTCCTGCTGGCCCGGGTAGGGATAGGCGAAAACAAGACTCTCCGGCGTCGTCCAGGGGATGGTAATACTGCCTTTGTCGCCACCGCATCCGGATAGCAGGAGGAAGCCCGGAAGCATCAACCAGAGTGCCAGGAACGCGGATATTTTTCGGCGATTTGTTATTGTTTTCATGATGGGTTTCTCCCTGTTTGTCATTATTCGCATCTGTTGAAGTTCCGCTCAGAACTTCACGGAAGCGGATAATGAAATGACCTGAATATCGCCATCAGCACGTACCGTTTCATATGGTGCCGGGTCGGAAGGCGAGTTGATGGACGTCAGCTCGAAATCACGCTTGTCGAGTTTCTGGTACTGATAGGCCAGTGACAGCACCACGGGCGCATTAATGACGGGAGCACTATCCAGACGATAGTCGCCGCCAACGCCCAGTACCATTTTGTCGCTATCCAGGAAGTTGACATCTTGCGAGCGGGAAGATTTCAGTGGCGAATCCTCCAGCGCGACCCCGCCAAAAAGTCTGAGCTGGTCAGACCAACGGAAACTGGCGCCAAGACGGGGGACGGTCACATCAACGAACTGCATGTCCGCCTGATTTCTGACGGAATCCCCGGCAAACTTGCTTTCCAGTTCCGACCATTTCTGCTGCTCCAGAGAGGCCACAAGCTCGAACTTTCCCAGAGGCAGCAAGAGACTGCCGCCGAACACCTCCGGCTGGAACGAGTCGATGGTGCTCAGTGCCAGATCAAGCCCCGGGTCGGGGACGACGCCGGGGATAACCACGTTGGCATCCACGCTGACCTCATAGTCGCTCGCATCACGCCAGAACACTGCTGCTTCCAGTCTGTCCAACCCGAACGGCATACAGGGTGAAGAACCGCAGAAAAGCTCGGACATGCGGATGTTAAGCCCCAGCGCCGGGGACAGGCCGGGAGAGCCTTCCAGCGAGAGCTGCTCGGAATCGGTATTGCCGGCCAGATCGGAGACCGCTTCAAGGCGGGCCTTGGCCGCCAGTGTCAGGCGAGCCGAAAAGCCGGCATCGACACCGCGAACGATGTCACGCACAGCGGCACCAAACGCCAGATAAAGCGGTTGCGACTGGTAGCGCATGAACTGGCCTTCCTCGGCCGTGTTGGCCTGAAACGGCAGAATGTTGGATGCGTATTCGTCAAGACCGACATTTATTCCCAGGTACATCGGGCGGGCAGTTTCCGATGCGCCGCCAATACGGGTCTTGATGCCCAGCAGCAGCAGTTCCGAACTGGTATCCGACAGGATGTCATTCTGCCGCACCAGTGGGTCAGAGCCTCCGAGCGATTTGGCGCGCAGCTCCTGATCACCGTGCTGCAGTACCACACTCAACTCGCCTTCCGGGGAGCGCGCCATGGCTGCGGGGTTGTAGTACAACGCCCAGGCACCGGGCTCGAAGGCGCTGAATGCCTGTGCCGAACCGGCGTTTGCCGGGCCAAGGCCGTAGGTGGATGCCGCATCGCCGGCGCCGGCAAGGGCTGGGTTAGATAGTGCACCGATGATAACTGCCGTCAGATACAGACTGGAATTGGTCGGTATGAACCGGTTAGGTTTGCGTGTCATGCCATTGCTCCTTGTTATTCTATGTTCTTTTTTTGATTGCTTTGTTTGGGCAATCTCGACGAAATACCCGATCTTGGTCGTCTGACCAATATTCAAGCATGGTATAGAGCCGGGTACCAGTCGGGAATACGTAAAACTTACTGGTGAGCAGCAAGCGTTTCGGGTTGCCTAACGGTGAGCGCGTACTGGTGCGGTGCCTTGTGAACTGACATCCTGCCGGTACTGCTCGGGCGGTTGGCCGAACCAGCGTTTGAAGGCACGCCTGAAGTTGGCGCTGTCGTGATAGTTCATCAACGCGGCGATGGCCTCGATCGACAATTTGCTGTCGCACAGGTAGCTGGCCGCCTGTTGGGACAGGATGTCGTCACGAATTTGTCGAAAACTGCTGTTTTCCTGTTTCAGCTTGCGGGCCAGGGTGCGTTTGTTCATGAACAGGGAAGCTGCGGCTTCTGCTTCACTGAGCGTGCCGGGTGGTCGGGACAGCATCATCTTCTTGAGCCGGGTCTGGTAGCTCGGTTTATGGGTCTGAAGCTGGGCAAGCATGGCTTCACATTGCTGCAGGGCCAGACGATAGTTTTCATGATTGGCGGAGGCGTTCGGTTCCTGACACAGCGTCATCGGCAATTTCAGCGTCAACTGATCACAACCAAAGCGAATCCGCCCGGACAAATATTCTGCATAGATCGCGTGGTATTCGGGCGCCGCATGGGTAAAGCCTATTTCCGCCTCATACAAGGGGCGACCGACTATGAATTCGCCGAATTCGAGCAGTACCTTGATCATTGTATCTGCCAGGCAGCGCTGGAGATCTGCGTCCAGCGGCACCTGAAAATCCAGTCTGCATTCCAGATGTTCTTCCACCTGGCGCAAGTGCAGCTGGATTACGCTGGCGCGGGTGGGCAGGAAGGTGTGTATCGCCCGTAGCGCGCTGAGCAAGTCCGGGCTGCTGGAGGCGGCAAATCCCATCGCGCCGTGGGTTGCCGGGGTCAGGCGCTTGCCCAGCCGTAATCCGAATGCTGGCTGGCCAGACAGTGCCAGCGCGTTGCGCAGAATCCGTACCTGCTGGGCCGGCGTGAGCAGGCCGTCTTCAATCAGGAACTGTGCGACATCAAGACCGGTGCCGCGCAGTAAAACGGGCAATTGCCTGACTGTCAGGTCCAGTTCCCTGGCAATCAGTCGCGAGTAGTTCGAAGGAATGCTGGCTTCAAGATTTTGCCAATCATCTGCCTGTTGTGTCATCGGCTTGCCCAATGCTGCTTTGCGGCGATATTGTCGCTAAATGACCCCTCTGGTGTCAAGAAATGACCTCGCCGCCATGTTCCCTTCGAATCACTATCCGATGCAGTAAGTTACTCGCAGGAGAGAGGCAGTGGGCAAGATTACCTTTATTGAGCATGACAACACCGAACATGTCACAGAATTTGAGGCTGGAACCACGCTGATGCAGATTGCCGTCGATAATGCCGTTCCCGGTATCGACGGTGATTGTGGCGGGGAGTGCGCCTGCGGCACCTGCCACATGATCGTTGCGGATGAGTGGTTCGGCAAGACCGGATCGATCGGCGACGCCGAAGAGCAGATGCTGTCCATGACCCCGGAGCGGGCGCAAACCTCGCGACTGGGCTGTCAGGTCAAGACCACAGCTGCAATGGACGGCCTCACCGTTCATTTGCCCGAATTCCAGATGTAAGTATTGGAGGACACCATGACAACGCAAACGCAAGGAATCAGCCAGTCTCTGACGATGGAAGCAATCCAGACCAGGGCGGTCAATGCCGTGGCCAGAGTGGTGCCAATGCACTGGCAAATCCGGGGCCTGAAAGTGCTGGTGAACGCCAAGAAGAAAATCTTCGGAGCCCGGCCCGGAACCGGTGCCTTTATTGAAGCGCCGGTTCCCGATGTCAACACGCTGGCCATTAAGGATATCGACGTCAGCAATCCGTTTTTGTACCGGCAAGGCCAGTGGGGCGCCTATTTCAAGCGGCTGCGTGACGAGGCACCGGTGCACTACCAGAAGAACAGTCCATTCGGACCCTTCTGGTCGGTGACGCGCTATGAAGACATTCTGTTCGTGGACAAGAATCACGAACTGTTTTCCTCCCAACCGATCATCGTGTTGGGCAATGCGCCGGAAGGCTTGCAGATGGACATGTTCATTGCCATGGACCCGCCGAAACATGATGCACAGCGCCGGTCGGTCCAGGATGCAGTGGCGCCACGAAACCTGAAGGAAATGGAGGGCCTGATCCGTGAGCGCACCAGTGAGGTGCTTGACAGCCTGCCACTGGGCAAGCCCTTCAACTGGGTGCCGACGGTCTCTAAAGAACTGACCGGGCGCATGCTGGCCACCCTGCTGGGTTTTCCTTACGAGAAGCGTGACAAGCTGATCAAATGGTCGGATCGGTTCGCCAGCACGGCGGAGGCCGCTGGTGGCGAGTGTACTGACGACAATGAGTTGTTTGATTACGCTGCCGACATGGCCCGTGAGTTCTCGCAACTATGGCATGACAGGAAGGCGCGTCTTGCGGCGGGCGAGGCGCCCAGCTTTGATTTGATCAGCCTGTTGCAAAACAACGAGGATACCAGGGATATGATCAACCGGCCGCTGGAGTTCCTGGGCAACCTGGCGCTGCTCATCATCGGCGGCAATGATACCACCCGCAACTCCATGAGCGGCGGCGTGCTGGCTTTGAATCAGTTCCCGGAAGAATTCGCCAAACTGAAGGCGAATCCGCAACTGATCCCGAACATGGTGTCGGAAATCATCCGCTGGCAAACCCCGCTGGCGCATATGCGCCGGATCGCCACGCAGGATGTGGAAATGCATGGTCAGACCATCAAGAAGGGCGATCGCGTGGTGATGTGGTATGCCTCGGGTAACCGGGACGAGCGCAAGTTCGAAAACCCCGATCAGTTCATCATTGATCGTCAGGACGTGCGAAACCATATTTCCTTTGGTTATGGCATTCACCGCTGCATGGGTAACCGTCTGGCTGAGCTGCAACTGCGAATCCTTTGGGATGAGCTGCTCAAACGCTTCGACGACATCGAGGTTGTGGGGGAGCCCGAGCGAGTGCAGTCCAACTTCGTGCGCGGCTATTCTGAGCTTATGGTTAAATTGACGCCAAAGCAGCAGTAGTTCGCTGAAAATGAAAGCCTGGTTAACCAGCAGCGGACACCGGAAAGCCCGGTGTCCGCTGCTGGTTGCGGCTGTTTGGTAGCGTCCCGGTTTGATAAAAAGCTCCTGGTAGTTTCACAGCGACTTCAGTTGGAGAAGGAGTGGAGAGGGGATCATGACAACAAGCGAGAAAAAAACCACAGTCATTGTTGGTGGCGGGCACGCAGCAGGTGCGCTCATGACAACCTTGCTGCAGAAGAAATATCAGCATGAGGTGGTTCTGGTGGGCGAGGAACCCCATCCACCCTATCAGCGGCCGCCTCTGTCCAAGAATTATCTGGCAGGAGAGGTTGAGCAGGCGTCGCTGTACCTGAAGCCGCGTGCGGTGTATGAAAAAGCAGGGCAGCAGTTGCGGCTCGGCGTGCGCGTCGAACAAGTTGATCGGGACAACAAGACCATCAGGCTGTCGGATCAGAGCACGTTGAAATACGATCAACTGGTGCTGGCCACGGGTTCACACGTCCGGCGTTTGCGGGCACCCGGGTCTGACTTGCAGGGCATTCATTACCTGCACGACATAGCTGACACAGATGCCCTGCGTGAAAAATTGGTCCCGGGGACGCGTTTGGTCATCGTCGGTGGCGGTTATATCGGCCTTGAGGTGGCAGCCAGCGCTATCAAGAAAGGTGTGAATGTCACGGTGCTGGAAGCCGCTGATCGTCTTATGCAGCGCGTAACAGGCCCGGAGATGTCCGCGTTCTTTTACGCCAAACACATCGCTGCTGGCGTGGACGTACGTCTGAACACGGCGGTAACCGGTTTCGAAGCGGGTGATCAAGGTCGGGTGGCAGGCGTAACGTTAGCGGATGGCGGCACTGTGCCGGCCGACATCGTACTCGTCTCAATCGGCGTTATACCGGAAACAGCTCTGGCTGAGGCCGCCGGGCTGCCCTGTGATGACGGTATTGTCGTGGATGAGTTTACCCGTACCGGTGATCCCGACATTCTGGCGATCGGCGACTGTACCCGCCACCGGAATCTGTTTTTCGAGAAAATGCAACGGCTTGAGTCTGTCGCCAACGCGGTTGATCAGGCACGTACTGCTGCTGCGACCCTCATGGGCGAGGAGAAACCCTACGATAGCGCCCCGTGGTTCTGGTCGAACCAGTATGATGTTCGCCTGCAGATGGTGGGGTTGTCGCAAAATCATGATCAGCGTGTGCTGCGCGGCAGCACCGAAGATAAGGAATTTGCGGTGTTCTATCTCCGCGAGGGCTGTGTCATTGCTGTTGACGCGGTCAATCTGCCGGTTGCTTTCATGGTTGGCAAGCAGCTGGTTCAGCACCGCAAGAGTGTCAGCGCTGAAGCATTGAGTGATCCGGGTGCCGATTTGAAGGCGCTGGTCTGAAACAGGTTGCTCCGTCATGGGGATTGTCTTTAAATGACCCTTTGCGTGTCAAAAAATGACCTCGCCGTCGTGCAGGCGTAAAATCACTATCCAGGCAGCAAATTACTCGCAGGAGAGAGGCAGTGGGCAAGATTATCTTTGTTGAACATGACAACACCGAACATGTCACAGAATTTGAGGCTGGAACCACGCTGATGCAGGTCGCCGTCGATAACGCCGTGCCCGGCATCGACGGCGACTGCGGCGGGGAGTGCGCTTGCGGCACCTGCCACATGATCGTTGCGGATGAGTGGTTCGGCAAGACCGGCGCGATAGGCGACGCCGAAGAGCAGATGCTGTCCATGACCCCGGAGCGGGCGAAAACCTCGCGACTGGGCTGTCAGGTCAAGACCACAGAGGCAATAGACGGTATCACCGTTCATTTGCCTGAATTCCAGATGTAAGTGCGGAGGACGCCATGTCAACGAAATCAAGCACAACTGATGCCATTCAGACCAAAGTGATCAACGCCACATCCAAAGTGGTGCCAATGCACTTGCAAATCCAGGCACTGAAGATGTTGGTGAAGGCAAAAAAAAGCATCATCGGCAGGCAGCGCCCCCCGCTCAACTTTGTCGAAGCGCCTGTGCCCGATGTCAACACACTGGCGCTCGAGGATATCGACCTGAGCAACCCGTTTTTGTACCGTCAAGACCAGTGGCGCGCCTATTTCAAACGGCTGCGTGATGAGGCGCCGGTGCACTACCAGAAAAACAGTCCATTCGGGCCGTTCTGGTCGATAACGCGCTATGAAGACATTTTGTTCGTGGACAAGAATCACGAGCTGTTTTCCTCCGAGCCACAAATTATTCTGGGCGATCCGCCGGAAGGGCTGTCGGTGGAAATGTTCATTGCCATGGATCCGCCCAAACATGACGTACAGCGCAAGGCGGTGCAGGGTGTGGTCGCGCCCAAAAATCTGAAGGAAATGGAAGGACTGATCCGCACCCGCGCCGGGGAAGTGCTCGACAGCCTGCCTCTGGGCGAACCCTTTAACTGGGTGCCGGCCGTGTCCAAGGAACTGACCGGGCGCATGCTGGCCACGCTGCTGGATTTCCCTTACGAGGAACGTCACAAGCTGGTTGACTGGTCGGATCGCTTGTCTGGCGCAGCATCAGCGACCGGCGGCGAGTTTACCGATGAAGACCGCATGTTCGACGACGCCGCAGACATGGCGAGGGCTTTCTCCAGACTATGGCGCGACAAGGAAGCACGCCGTGCAGCCGGCGAAGAGCCCGGTTTCGATTTGATCAGTATGTTGCAGAGCAACGAAGATACAAAGGACTTGATCAATCGTCCGATGGAGTTTATCGGGAACCTGGCGCTGCTTATCGTTGGTGGCAATGACACCACCCGCAACTCCATGAGCGGCGGCGTGCTGGCCTTGAATCAGTTCCCCGAGGAATTCGCCAAACTCAAGGCGAACCCGGAGCTGATTCCGAACATGGTCTCGGAAATCATCCGCTGGCAAACCCCGCTGGCAAATATGCGCCGGGTTGCTGCGCAGGACGTGGAACTGCGTGGTCAGACGATCAAGAAGGGCGATCGCGTGGTGATGTGGTACGCCTCGGGTAACCGGGACGAGCGCAAGTTCGAAAATCCGGATCAGCTCATTATTGATCGCAAAGACGCCCGGAACCATATTTCTTTTGGTTACGGCGTTCACCGTTGTATGGGTAACCGTCTGGCCGAATTGCAACTGCGCATCCTCTGGGAAGAATTGCTCAAGCGCTTTGATAACATCGAAGTTATCGGTGAGCCGGAGCGCGTGCAGTCCAACTTCGTGCGCGGCTATTCCAGGTTGATGGTCAAGCTGACGGCAAAAAGTTAATGAGCCGTCTGATCGAAGAGACGTCCGAACAATTCGATTATGTGGTGGTCGGCGCGGGCTCGGCCGGGTGTGCGGTGGCCAACCGCCTGTCCGAGAGCGGTCGCTATTCGGTGCTGCTGCTCGAAGCGGGCCCGGAGAGTCGTCGCAACCCTTTCGTGAACATGCCGCTGGGCTTTCTGCAGTTGATGTTCAGTCGCCGTTTCAACTGGCAGTTCAATACCGAGCCGCAGCGTCACATGCATGACCGCTCGTTGTTCCAGCCGCGGGGCAAGATGCTTGGCGGTTCCAGTGGCATGAACGCGCAGGTCTACATTCGCGGGCATGCCTGGGATTACGACGAATGGGCGCGGCTGGGTTGCGAGGGTTGGTCGTACGCCGATGTGCTGCCGTACTTCCGCCGATCTGAACATTTCGAGCCGAAGTTGACGCAGGGCGAGGCCGGGTTTCATGGTCAGGGTGGTCCGCTCAATGTGGCCGAGCGGCGCTATACAAATCCGCTGAGCAAGGCGTTCGTCGAGGCGGCGACGCAGGCGGGGCACCGCCTCAATATGGATTTCAACGGCCGTGAGCAGGAGGGCGTGGGCTTTTACTACGCTTACCAGAAGGACGGCGCGCGCTGCAGTAATGCGCGCGCCTATCTCGAACCTGCCGCGGGGCGTTCCAACCTGACGGTCCGCAGTGGCGCGCACGTTACCCGCGTGCTGCTCGATGGCACCCGCGCCACCGGGGTCGAGTACCGCAGCGCGAAGGGGTTGGTGCAGGTCCGTGCCGGCCGCGAGGTTGTGCTCTGCGGCGGAGCGTTCAACTCGCCGCAACTGCTGATGCTATCTGGCATCGGTCCGCGTGAGGAACTGTCCCGGCACGGCATCGAATTGCGTCATGCGCTGGAGGGGGTTGGGCAGAATCTCCAGGATCATATCGACGTGTTCATGCGCGTCAGAGCGCGTAGCCGCCTGGGCATCTCGATGCATCCGAGTTATTGGCTCAAGGGTCTGGTGGCCCTGCTGCAATACCTCAGCGGGCGGCGCGGCATACTGTCGAGTAACGGAGCCGAGGCCGGTGGGTTCATCCGTTCCCGCCCGGAAGAGCCGATACCCGACTTGCAATTGCACTTTGGGCCAATGCTTTACGCCGATCACGGGCGTGACATGAAGACCGCAATGAGCGGTTATGGCTACATAGTGATGATCTACGGACTCAGGCCATTGTCGCGCGGCCGGATTGGTTTGCACAGTGCTGACCCGTTCGCCCCGCCGCTGATCGACCCCGATTACATGGCCGAGTCCGCCGACGTCGAGCAACTGGTTCGCGGTGTACATCTGGTGCGTAGAATCCTGGCGCAGCCGGCCTTCGCCCCGCACCATGAGGTCGAGATGTCGCCCGGGCCGGCGCTGCAGAATGACGACGATCTGGCCGCATGGGTGCGGCGCAGCGGTGAGTCGGCATATCACCCTGTCGGCACCTGCAAGATGGGCATCGATTCTATGGCCGTGGTCGATCCGCGTCTGCGCGTTTATGGACTGCAATGCCTGCGGGTGGTCGATGCCTCCATCATGCCGACGCTGGTTGGCGGCAACACCAATCAGCCAGCGACCATGATTGGCGAGAAGGGCGCCGAGATGATACTTGAGGATGCCGAGGGCTTCTGAAACAAGTCCCCCGGCGCAATGCCGGGGGTTGTAGGTGGCTCCGGACCAAATCGGTTATTCGGCCAAGTCTACATATGCCGGCGTAGGGGTTTTCGAAGGCGCACCCTTATCCGTATTGTTCAGGAACAGATAGTTGTCCATTGGCAGATGCTTCGCCCGCCACAGCATTTCTACCGAGGTTGAAGGGCGAAGCATGGGCGCGTCGCCGTGGTGGTCGAAGTAATAGCTGTTGGAGAGCGCGCAGTTGTGGTTGAGAAATACGGTGTTCTGCTGCCGCTGCTGAATGTTCTGGAAGTAGCGGTCATGCACAGTCTGCCGGATTTCCACCCGGGTTGCCTTGCGCCGGCGGGCTTCGCGGATGCAGCGTGAAATATGAATGGAATTTCCTTCCACCATCTTGAAGTAGGAGGTGCCAATCAATGCATACGGGCCGAGCATGATGTAAAAGTTCGGATACCCCGGAACGGTCAAGCCTTCGTAGGCCTGATAGCGGTTATCGTGCCAGAACTGGCCGAGATCAACGCCATTACTGCCGATCAGCTCGAACGAGGGAATGTTGCCCTTTTCGAAGGTTTTATAGCCGGTGGCAAGCACCAGTACATCAATGCGTCGCGATTTGCCATCGTTGGTGGTGATGCCCTGTCGGGTAATGCGCTGGATGGGCGTCGTGACCAGTTCGACATTGTCGCGGGCGAACGTTGTGAAGTACTCGTTGGAGAAAGTCGGCCGCTTGCAACCAAAGCCATAGCCCGGGCTGAGTTTTTCCCACAGATCCTGTCTGCCGGGGAGCTGCTCTCGCATATTGTCGAGTGCGGCCTTCTCACAGGCGCGCACGATCCAGGGGGCCTGGCGATAATAGATCGCCGACAGCACCATCAGGGTTTCGCTGGCCAGATCGGTTACGCTGCGAACGCCACTTTGCAGGGTGGGTAAGGCACGAAACAGGCTTTTCAGCCAGCCGGGCAACAGCCGGTCCGGCTTTTTCAGAACCCAGATCGGGGTGCGTTGATAGACATCAAGCTGTTTCGCTTGACGAGCGATCTCCGGCACCAGTTGCACGGCGGTGGCACCGGTGCCGATGACGGCAACGCGTTTGTCTGTCAGGTCCATGTCTTCAGGCCAGCGGGCCGTGTGGACAATTTCTCCCTCGAAGGCATCAAGACCTTCGATATCCGGCAGCTTGGGGGAGATCAGCCCGCCGCAGGCGGAGACCAGATGCCGGCCACGCAATGTTTCGCCACTCGCCAGACTGATTACCCAGAGATTGTTTTCCGTGTCGAATTGCGCCCGTTCCACTTCGACGCCGAAGCGGATATGGCGGTAGATGCCGTATTTGGACGATACCTGCCGGGTGTACTGATACAACTCGCTGCCCGGGGCGAATACCCGGGACCAGTTCGCGTTTTGCTCGAACGAAAAAGAGTAGGTGAACGAGGTGATGTCCACGGCAATACCGGGATAGCGATTGTCGCGCCAGGTACCACCGACATCATTGCTACGCTCGAGGATCAGGATGTCGTCGACGCCGTCCGCCTTGAGCTGGATGGCAGCACCGATGCCGGAGATCCCGGCGCCGACAATAATCACTTCGTGATCAGGAAGAACAGCGGACGGGCGCCGGGTTTGATCGGCGGTGAAAGCAGCCATGTTCATGCTACAGCCTCCTGGGTGGTCGATGATGTGTGCGAGCTACCGGATCGGGAGCTGTGGCTGGGTAGATCGTTCTGCCGTCGACTACCCAGATGGGACTGCATGAAACGGACTATTTTGCGTGTATCCTGACGAGCTTCAGGTAGGAGTAGCAGGAAAATTGGCCAGACGTGGGGCATGTCCTGTCGTGATAGCAGCGTCACCGGCACACTCGCACGACGAGCTTGTTCGGCAACGACGTAGGAATCATCGCGCAGGCATTCCTCTTCACTTACCGTCAGCATCAACGGTGGCAGACCCTGATAGTCACCCCGCGTCGGGGACGCGTAGGGATGGAACGGATCGGCGCCCTGCAGGTATATCCTGGTGGCGCCGTCGATCATCACCCGTGACAGCATCGGGTCGCTGTCATTATTGGTGTCCCGTGACATTAGCTCACCGGTGGCGTCGGCGCCGGGTGAAATGGCTACCGCGCACACCGGCATGGGCAGCTCCTCGTCGCGGGCACGCAGCAAGGTCGCCAGAGTCAGATTGCCGCCAGCGGAATCTCCAGCCACGATCAGTGGCAAGGGCTCTTTGATCAGATCGCTGTATACAGCGAAGGCATCATCGGTGGCCGCCGGGAAAGGGTGCTCCGGTGCCAGCCGGTAATCAGCCAGAAAAATGCGGGCGTTGAGTGCTTTTGCCAGCGTGCTGCAGAAATGGTGATAAGTATCCAGACGACCACCGACGAATGCCCCTCCATGAAGGAACAGCACGGTCGCCACCGGATTGGCGGTGCTCAGCCACTGGCCGGGAACATCGGCTACGCTGCTATGGCGCAGGCTGATGCCACGGGGTATCAGGGAAGGCATCAGCGGCGCATTCATGACCCTGCGTAAATGACGAACCAGATGATCGGGGTCCTGAATGTCGCGCTTCATGATAGCGCGGAACAGGGGCTTGATAATTTTTGCAGGAAGTGACGCCATAAGGGTCTCCTGAATTCAGTTGGCCAGCAGGCGATAGGTTTCGCCGACTGTGCGGGCGTACAGGCGCGGCATCAGGCGCTTGAAACGCCAGGCAAGGCGCCCATCTATTTGCGGCAGCATGTAAAGCTCGCCACGATCCAGCGCATCAAGTGTTTGCCTGGCGACCTTGTCGGCGGTGGTCAGGGCAAAGCGGGTCATGGCAGAGCGGGCAAACTCGCGACGCTTTTCCGGTAGCTTGCCATCGTTGACGATGTTTGTGGGTACCACGGTCGGGCACAGTGCCGTGACTTTCACGCCGGTGCCGGCAAGCTCGGCGGCCAGAGTTTCCGAGAGTGCCAGTACCCCGGCCTTGGTGACGTTGTAGGTGCTCATTTCCGGCGCTGCACCAAAGGCGGCGGCGGAGGCGACGTTAATGATGCCGCCATAGCCGAGCTCGCGCAGTTTCGGCGCGAAGAAGTGGCAACCGTGAATTACGCCCCAAAGATTCACGTTCATGCACCAGTGCCAGTCTTCCAGTGGTACGTCGCCGATGGGCCCGCCAAGGCCAACACCGGCATTGTTGATCACCAGCGTTACCGGGCGGCCGAGCAGCTTCTCGGCCTCATCACTGAGGGCTTCCATCTGCTTTGCATCACCGACGTCACAGCGACGGGCAATTGCCTTGCTGCCCAGCGCCTTCAGGCTTGCGGCGACCTGTTCGGCCCGCTCCTCATTGATGTCAGCACAGATTACCGCGCCGCCACGGCGTGCCAGCTCATAGGCAAAGCTGCGGCCGATGCCGCTGCCGGCTCCGGTGACGACAGCGGCGGCGTTGCGGGAGGGTGGTAGAGGTTGCTTTTTCATAGGAGCCCCTCAGGCGGGTTGCGCAACTGGACGGAGACGGCGGCTGGTGCGGGTGCCGCGCTGGTGCTTGAGCAGAGCCTCGAATGCCTTGTGGGTGTCGCCGGTCTTCTCGTGGGCGCGCTTCCAGACCCTGATGATCTCCCGATTGTCATCGTCCCAGGGATGGAAGGTGGGCGAGAAATAGGGGAACACGCCTGCCAGCACCTTGGAAAGAATGCCGGGTTTGACGAACAGCATTTTGGCCATGGATGCGGCGGAACGCAGATTAAGCAGCTGCTTGTCCTTGTACAGCAGGTACGTCTGATTGCCGATCATCAGCGGAAAGCCGAGCGCGATGGCCAGCAGCATGGCGCTGACACGCAATCGATAGCTGCGGAAACCGCCACCGCTGGCGTCGACGAACACATCGTAACTGACGCTTTTGTGCTCGGTTTCCTCGACGAAGTGCCAGTACAGCATGGCGCGTAGTTCAGGGTGGGTTTCGTCGAAAAGTTCCGGATGCTCCAGCAGCACTGAGGAAATGATGGCGGTAAAGTGTTCAAATGCCGCCGCAATGGAGCTTTGCATGTCATCGCTCAGGCGATGCTGGAGTTCCTTGCGAATAAGCTTGAAGATGGCTTCGACCTTGTCCATGGGGACGCCCTGCTGCACGCAGATGGCGTTCATCTCGTCATGCTCGCGGGCATGAATGCGCTCCTGGCGGATGAACTCGCCGGCAGCCTTGCGCACTTCCGGATCGCGCAATTTGTCCAGTTGTCGGCGGGCCGAATTCATGACCCAGCGCTCACCATCCGGCACGGCCGCCAGAATGGCGTTCATCCAGTGCGTGCTCCAGGGGTCGTTGTTGAACCAGTGGCGGGACACCGTCTCAAGGTTCATCGGGAAGTGGAGGTCGCGCGTTACAACTTCGTCGTAACCGATTTTACGATTTGCCAGAGCCATTTGAATTCTCCTTCAGGGGTGACTATGGCAATCAAAGTAGTTGGTCGTTCGGCCAAATGTCAATCCTGCAATATAAACACAGACCCGAAATATGTATCAGCCCTGACGGTGCCCGGGCAGCCGGCAACGACAAGGTTGAAAAAAAGGTGCAGGACGGCGGGGGCTGAGGCGAATTTAGGCGTGCCGGGCGGTATTCAGGCTAGAATAGCGGTTCCGTTGCTCTGGGGGGGAATGCCGTGAAGAAAAAACGTCAGGTCAGGCCGGTTGCCCAGTCTGATCGTGATCTGGTGTTGAGGTCTGCCGCGCGCCTGTTCCGGGAGCAGGGCTATGAGCGGACCACGGTCAAGGAGATTGCCGAAGCGTGCAATATGTTGCCCGGCAGCCTTCATTACCGCTATCAGGCCAAGGAAGACATTCTCGTCGATCTTATGCGGCTGGGTCTGGAGCAGGCCTCGATAGCCGTCTCCCAAGCTGTGGTCGGTGTGGCAGAGCCTGAGGAGCAATTGCGCCGCGGCATCAATGCGCACCTGCAAATGCTGGTCAGCGGTTCGGATATGGTCTATGTGCTGTTGTTTGAGTGGCGCTCCCTGCGCGGCGAGGCCCGCAGGGAAATGATCAAGCTGCGCGACCGCTATGAGTCATTGTGGGCCGCGATGCTGAAGCTGCTGGCTGAGCAGGGGGTGATTCGCAAGGATATGGATCTGGAACTGTTGCGTCTTATCGGCCTGGGGGCGCTCAACTGGGTGGCGACCTGGTTTCGTCAGGAGGGGCGCTATTCGCTCGAAGATATCGGTGATTTTGTCTGGCGAATGATTCGCAGTGCGGTGCTGGAAGAGCAACGCACCAGCTGATCCGCGGTGTTGCCAGGCGTGCTTGTTACGCTGCCGCCTGCGCATCACTCTGATCACTGAACCGGTCAAAGAAAATCTGCTCCGCCTCAACCCCCAGTGCCCTCAACTTCTCCATGCAGGTGTCAATCATCGCCGGCGGGCCGCACAGATAGGCCTGATGGGCGCCGACGTTTTCTGCCTTGATGGCGTCCGCCAGCCAGCCACGCTGACCGCTCCAGTCGCTGCCCCCGGGCTCATCGGAAAGCACCGGGGTAAAGGTGAAATCGGCGCGCCATTTTCCCGCCAGTGCCTTGATTTGATCAAGATAGTAAAGATCTTCGCGGCTGCGGGCGCCGAACAGCAGTTGCACCGGGCGGATGTCCTGACCGTCGCGCAGCGCGCCTTCGAGAATCGCGAAGATCGGCGACAGGCCGCTGCCACCGGCCAGTAGCATAATCGGCTTCTTCTCCTGGCGCAGGGTGCAGTCACCGCTAATGGCCAACAGACTGATCGCCTTACCCAGGTTCGCCTCATCGGTAAGCCAGTGGCTCAGGTTGCCGTCGGGAATCCGGCGCACAAAAAACGACACCTGACTCTCGCCGCTGCCGCTTCCGGCATGGGCAAAGGAATAACAGCGTGCCGGCAAAGAACCGTCCGCCGGCGCAATGGAGGCGTACTGCCCGGGCCTGTAGGTGACGGCCTGATCCAGTGCAAGATGCACTTCGGCAATGTCATGGGTCAACCAGTCCAGTCGCGTCAACCTGCCTTCCACGGTCCGGGTGTTCACTTCCGGCATGCGTACCACCAGCGCAGAGCGAGGAATGCTCTGGCAGCCGAGAATATAGTTCGCCTGTAACTCCTCGGCGCTGAGCAGATAGCTCTTGTCGGTGAGCTCCTTTACCTTGCCGCTGACCAGCTGGCACTTGCAGGTGGCGCAACCGCCCACCTTGCAGCTGTAGGGAAAATCGATGCCGTGGCGCAGCGCGCCGTTGAGCAGCGTTTCCTTCGGCTCCAGGGTGAGCGTGTGCAGGGTGTGGCCCTGGTCATCGACGAGGGTCACTTGCTGCGCTGATGCCTTGAGAAAACCAAACATGCCTTACTCCCGCCTCAGGCTGCTACGGTCCCGCTACTGCCCGGTGAGGCATGCTCTTTCACATACTGGTTGGCCGCGCTGCTCATCAGCTCTGGCCAGCCACTTTCGATATTCGCCTGGGCCAGTAGCGGGTATTCCTGTTTGCTCGCCTGTTCACGATCCCAGACCAACAGCTTGGGGGCGATCTTCTTGCGCCACAGCGACGGAATAAAAGCCGCCAGATACGCCGTCTGCAGGCCTCCGGGCATTTCCGGCTGCTCGGAAAAGGCTTTCAGGTTCTGATAATGTACCTGGGCATCCGCGTGGTGGTGGCTGTGCCGGGTCAGGTTATAGGTGAATACGCCGGACACCGTGTGGTTGCAGTTCCATGAATGGCGTGGCTGTACCGGTTCATTCAATTGACGCAGCATGCCGTAGTGCTCGATGTAGTTGAGCGCTTCCAGTGCCACCTTGGCGATGACACAGATATACAGGTACGCCAGCAATCCCGGGATGCCGGCCAGCAGGTAGGCAGACACGGTAAAAAAGGCCGACACCACCGCCATGCGCAACAGCACATTCGACGGCGACCAGAATGACTTGCCGACTTTCTGCAGGCGTGCGGTTTCGATCTCCCAGGCATTCACCACGGTGCGCTTGAGCGCCTTGGGCAAGTGCTGGTACAGGGAGTCGCCACGAGCGGCGGTAGCCGGGTCTTTTTTGGTGGCCACATAGGCATGGTGGCCGTAAACATGCTCGATCGGGAAGGCAATGCCCCACCAGGTGGCCATGGCAATCCGCCCCAGCCACAGATCAAACGGGCGTGAGGTGCGGTGGGTCAGCTCATGACCGGCCAGACCAGCGGCGCCGGTGGCCGGCAGGCTCAGGGCCAGCAGCATCAGCGGATAGTGATACCAGCCGGTGGCATTGCGCGCGGCAATCACATCCACCCCGGTGGCCTGCTGCACCCCGGCGCCGATGCCGAAAATATCCGTGTTGCCCGAGCCCATCGCCCACATCAGGCAGACGAACAGCACCAGCACAGCCGGCAATGACAGATAAAGCGAAAAATCCAACACCCCGGGGAAGCGGTACGGCTTCTCCTCGGTGTCGTGCGGGTAGATTTGGTCGGCAATAGCGACACCAGCGACATACAGGATGCCTGGCAGCCAGATCCAGAAATTGCCAAACAGCAGGCCGGCGGAAATGGCAAATACCACCAGCGGATTAACGAAGAAACGCGCATAGCGAAGCATGGTGTTCTCCCGGTTATTAGTCTTGTGGTAGCGCTTTACTACCCTCAATAAGCAAGATATGTAAACAGGGTGTTTGCCAATAGCCAGCAATCTGGCCAGAATGGGATATTTTCGGCCAAAAGCCATACTTTTTGTATTGATATGGAGCGGCTATGGAGCAGTTGACCGGTTACAGCATCTACCTCGCCTACGCAGACGATTGTCTGCGTCAGCGTGGTTTTGACGGCAACGCGATTTTCCGCGCTGCCGGCATTGGTGATGCCAGCCATATCGGCTTTGGCCAGCGCCTGCCGGAAGACATTCTCGCCCACGCCTTCCGGCGCCTGTACAACCACCCGGATCTTGCCGCCTTCTTTCTGGAGCTGGGCGCTGCCGTACCGGTCACGGCCCACGGTAATCTGGGTCTGGCCTTTATGGCCTGTGACACTGCCCATCAGGCCATGGAATTGTTTTCGCGCTTTGTTGCCATTGCGCTGCCGGGCGTGCGCGCCGATATCAGCGACCAGGGTCAGGACACCGTGCTGCGTATTCACGCCTCGGCGCGCTACCCGGAATTCAGCTCGGCGCTGGCCGAGGCGCTGCTGGTCAATCTGCTGGTCAGCGCGCAAAGCCTTACCGGCAAAACTATTGTGCCGAAAGCGGCCAGCCTGATGCAGCGCGAACCGCCCTATGCTGACCAGTTCCAACGCTGGATACCTGCGCCCATTACTTTCAATGCCGACTGCCAGTCGATCACTTTCCGGCGTCAGGATATGGAGGCCAAAGTCCTCACCGGCAACCCGATCAACCTGCGGCTGCTGATTACCCAGTGCGAAAAGGAACTCCGCGAGGTACAGACCCGCACCCGCCTGGCTGATCGGGTGCGCGAAATGCTGGCGCTGAATGTGGCGGATAACCCCTCCATCGAAGCCGTGGCGAAGCAGCTTTCACTGTCCGAGCGGACACTGCGTCGGCGGCTACGGGATGAAGGGGAGAGCTTTCGCGATCTTCTCAAGGGCGTGCGCCACGATCTGGCGCTACATTACCTGCGCGATACGGATGCGCGGATCGAGCAGATTGCACAGCGGCTGGGGTATCGCGATGCGGCGTGTTTTCGGCAGGCGTTCAAGGGCATGGAGGGAGTTTCGCCGCGGGAGTGGAGTAGAGTTGGCCGGCGTGAGTGACGGTGTTTTCTGACTTGTTCTGACTTGCAGCAAGCGAAGAAAATAACGCGGAGGCCTGTCAAATCGGTCTGCTATCTGAGCGGTATGTTATACCTGATCAGTCAATGCTTCACTGCTGCCATCTTCACGTGTCCTGTCGGGTAGCGGCGCCAGATAGCCGACGCCGAGCAGTAGCAAGCCGACAACAATAAACGAAACAATGCGCTCCACCGTGCCGCTGCTGGACAGGTCCACCAGAAAAAGTTTGGCCACCACTACGCCGATCAGGCTCATGCCAACGATCCATGTCTGTCGCCTGAGCAGCTTGTTGGCGGCGACCAGCAGCGCCACACCCAGTAGTGCCCAGAAGATCGACCGGCAGGTTTGCACCAGATCACTGCGCATCATCGGCTCGAACCGGAATGGCAGCTCGGTGGCGGCGTACAAGGTGCGCAGCAGCAAGGTGTTCAGATAGATAAAGCCCAACCCGGAAATTGTCCAGATGCCAGCGGCAGCAGAGATGGCTTCGTGCAGGTTGTCACTGATTGCACGCCACCAGTAGATGGCGCAGGCCAGCATGGCGATCTGCCACAGATCCAGCGGGTTCAGCAGTGGCATGTACGGCAGTGGCTGGAGCGATGGATGGGTCAGGCAGCTGATCAGAAAATTCAGCAGCAGCGCGGCAGCCAGATGGCCGCGGCGCACTCGAATGCCCACACCAGCGCCGTAACGTCGTGATCAAACGCATACGGCACCGCCAGTGTCAGCATGATCACGCCAATGGCGGTGAGCGATTCGCGCAACAGCAGCGCGCGTTCGCTCAGCATCTTCCACCACAGTGCGCAGATGCCAAGATAGAACAGGCCAAAGCCCAGCGCGCTCCAGGCCGTGCCATATTCGAACCTCTGTACCAGCACGGCCTGCAAGGCAAAGCCGATCACCGGCGTGCCAAACAGCTCGGCCTGATAACGGGTCACCCCCCAGGCGACACTGATGATGAAGGTAAATGCGAAGGCCATCAGTGTCAGGGCACGCCAGGCCTTGAACCAGACAATGGCGACAATGCCGGCATTGAGAATGGCGTAGTAACTGAACAGCATGACGTGGCTGCCGCCCCCGCTGGAGGCAAGCACCGGTGCAAGAAAGCCGCCAAGAAAGCCGCCAAGAATGCCGAATACTGCCAGTGATTTTGCATCCTGGGTAATCGACATCAGGGCCGCAAAGACCGACAGCCCCAGCAGTATGAAAAAGCCCAGGCTGGCGGGCATGACCGGATACATCTTCATGCCGGCATAGGTAACCAGATACCAGCTGCCCACCGCAGCGGCTTGCAGCAGCAGGGCGTAGTCACGGCGGGTGTGGCGCAGTCGCCAGCCAATCACAAACACCACCAGTGCCGCCGCCGCAATGCCGGCGAGGCGCAGTTCAATCGGCACGGTGATGCTTTCAGCGGCGTACTTGATCAGGAAGGACACGCCCGGAAACAGGATGACGATCCCGATCCGGGTAATCATGTTGGTCCGCGCCAGCAGTTTGCCCAACGCACTGGCGGACCAGAGCGAGGCCAGAGTGTCGCCCGCCTGTTGGGTGCGGCCGGTCGCCGGCGGTGTGGACCGGATCGGCGCGACAGGTGCCGGCGAATCCGGTTCGGAGGGCGGGGCTTGAGCAGGCTCCGGCTACGGAGACCCGGCTTTACAACATTTTTCACCGACACCGCCGCCGCAGGCTCACCTGAATTGTGATGTTCCGAAGCTATCTGCTAGTCTAGGCTGATATTCCTAGCCAGCGGCTGCCCCTGCCGCTGGCCATAACAACAACCTGTATCAGATTGCGGGAATCCGGGATGAACTGGTTCAAGAACCTCTCCGTGCGGCTCAAGGTACTGTCCGTTGCCGGACTCGGTATTGTTATTTTCATGGCGTATTTCGCCTATAGCTATCTGGTCGCCAATAACAACATCAATGATCTCAGTACCATCGAGAATATCGATTTCGTGGTGCTGGAAGCCTCCAGCCAGAACAACCTCACCCTGTATATGGTTCGGGACGCGCTGATCCGGGCAATCAACAACGGTGAAGAAGATGCCCTGTCGGAGGCGGCCAGACTGTCCCTGCAGGCAACCGAGAACCTGAATGCGATGGCCGCGGCGGATCCGGCGATCGCGGCAGAGGTAGATGGCCTGGTAACGGCCTTTAATGCCTATTTCACGGAAGCACGGAAGCTGGCTGAGGAAGCCGTGTCGGGCGTCGCCGCAGATGACGACTTTTATGAGGGGCTGGCCAATGTGGCTCAGTTGCGGGAGCAGTTCGAGTATGCACAGGAGGAGTTTCAGGAGGCTCGCTATGCCGCCTTTTATGACAATCTTCGTGGTGCCCGGGAAAGCACTGCCAGCACCCAGTTTATCGGTCTGATTTTTGGCGGCAGCGCTATTGTCCTGCTGATTCTGATCAGTTTCCGGGTGACTCGCAGCATTGTTCAGCCGATCCAGTATGCGGTGGAAGTGGCCGGCCACATCGCCGAGGGTGACTGGGACAAGGATATTAGTGTTGACAGCCATGATGAAGCTGGCCGCTTGCTGGCCGCGATCCGGCAGATGCGCGACACCCTCAAGTTTCGCCGCGATGAAGACCGTCGTGCAGAGCTGATCAAGACCCGTCTGGCGGATTTGGGTGATCGTCTGCGCGGCGACATGACCCTGCAACAACTCGGCGAAAACATGCTCAATTATCTGGTGCCGACGCTTGAGTGCCAGGTGGGTGCTTTTTACTGCATGGATATCGACGGACAGATGCTGAAGTTGAGCAGTTCGTATGCCATGCAGCGACGTAAACACCTGTCCAGTGAATTCGCTCTGGGTGAGTCCCTGGTTGGCCAGTGCGCGCTGGAGAAAAAGCAAATCCTGTTAGCCCGGGTGCCGGAGGACTATCTCACTATCACCTCGGCGGTGGGGGCGGGCACGCCTCGCAGTGTGCTGGTGACACCAATTATTCATGAAGATGAAGTCAAGGGCGTAATTGAGCTCGGTGCATTTCATGACTTTAGCGACGATGATCTTAAATTTCTTGCAGACAGCGTTCGTATCGTTGCGGTATCGGTGCATACCGCGCAGAGTCGGTTGCGACTGGCCGAGGCGCTGGAGCAGTCGCAACAGCAGGCGGAGGAGCTGGAGCAGCAGAAGCTGGCGATGCAGAAGGTCAACGAGGACCTGGAAAATCAGGCCATGGAGCTGGCCGCTTCCGAGTCCCGCTTGCAGCAGCAACAGGAAGAGCTACGGGCAACTAACGAAGAACTGGAGGCGCAGGCTCAGGCGCTGCGAGCCTCAGAAGAAAGTTTGCAGGCACAACAGGAAGAGTTGCGGGTAACCAATGAGGAGCTTGAGGCTCAGGCCCGTCTGCTGGCTGAGCAGAAAGCAGAGATGTCACGCAAGAACAAGGTGCTCGAGGATCTTCAGCTGGAGCTGGAAGAAAAGATCCGCGAGTTGGAGATGTCTTCGAAATACAAATCCGAGTTCCTCTCCACCATGTCGCACGAGTTGCGCACGCCGCTGAACAGTATCCTGATACTGTCCAGCGCGCTGGCGCAGAACAAGAAGGGCAATCTGGAAGAGAAGCAGATCGAGCATGCCCAGGTTATTCACTCGGCTGGTTCCGACCTGCTGTCGTTGATTAACGATATTCTCGATATCTCAAAGATCGAAGAAGGCAAGATGGACATCATTATTGATGATGTCTCGGTAGCGGAGCTGGGCGAGCATTTCCGTCGTCACTTCACCCACCTGGCGGAAAGCCGTGGCCTGAGTTTCTCGGTCGAGCTGGATGACAGCGTGCCGGAGCATTTTTACACTGATCGGCAGCGCATGGAGCAGATCCTCAAGAATCTGCTCTCCAATGCCATGAAGTTTACTGAAAGCGGCGGCTCCGTTCGCCTGCGTATCGATGTGCCGGCGGACCAGAAGGATCTGCCGGGTCAGCATCTGATTCCGGGTAAAACAGTGCGCCTGTCAGTGATTGACTCCGGTATTGGTATTGCCCCGGAGAAACAGAAACTGGTATTCGAAGCTTTCCAGCAGGCCGATGGCACCACCAGCCGCAAGTACGGCGGCACTGGCCTGGGCCTGACCATTTCCCGCGAACTGGCGCGTCTGTTGGGTGGTGATGTCGGTTTGTTCAGTGAGGGCATTGGCAAGGGCACCAGCTTTATGCTGTTCCTGCCGGTTGGCGATGCCGGCAGCGTTTATCGGGAAGAGGGTGGCGAGGCGCCGGCACCCTATCCGTCGACCCCGGCCGTGGCCAGCAGCCGGCCGGCCGTTGCGGCCCCGGAGGAAGGTTTTGTGGTGCGCGAGAAAACCGTACTTATTATTGAAGATGACGGTGACTTCTCCGGCGTGCTGACGGATCTGGCGGCTGACTATGGCCTGGAGGGCCATGTCTGTGCCGATGGTGAAAGTGGTCTGGAATACGCCCGCCATTATCGGCCGAGCGCGATCATTCTTGATATCGGCTTGCCCGGCATTGACGGCTGGCAGGTGATGGAGAAGCTGAAAGCCGACCCCCGCACCAAGGATATTCCGGTACACTTCCTGTCCGGCAAGGATGAACGCAAGAAGGCACTGGAGCTTGGCGCTATCGACTTCCTGACCAAGCCGATTTCCGAGAGTGATATCGTCAAGGCGTTCTCGAAGATCGAGAAGGCTATTGAGAAAAATGTCCGCCGCCTGCTGGTGGTTGAGGACAGCGAGCTGCAGCATGAAGGCATTCGTGAGCTGTTTTCGGAAAAGGGCGTCTCTATCACTGCGGTGCATACCGGGGCAGAGGCACTGGAGGCGCTGCGTACACAGGTTCATGACTGCATGATTCTTGACCTGACCCTCCCCGACATGAACGGATTCGAGTTGCTGGAGAAGATCCATGGCAACAATGAGTACGATTCGGTGCCGGTGATCATTTACACCGGCAAGGAACTGACCCGTGATGAAGAAGCCAAACTGCGCAAGTATGCTGACCGTATCATTCTCAAGACCGAGCGTTCGTCAGAGCGGTTGTTGAATGAAGCCTCACTGTTCCTGCATTGGCTGGAATCGACCATGCCGACAGCTCCCAAGGCGGCGCCGTCCAGCGTGGAACACAGGGACGATGTCTTTGCTGGCAAGCAGCTGCTGCTAGTCGATGATGACATGCGTAACATCTATGCGCTGTCAGCTCAACTTGAGGACTTCGGTTTTGACATCACTATTGCCAATAATGGCAAGGAAGCCATTCAGGTGCTAGAGGACAACCCGGATATGGATATCGTTCTGATGGATATCATGATGCCGGAAATGGATGGTTATGAAGCAATGAGCCTGATCCGCAAGCAGCCCCGGTTCCAGAAACTGCCAATTCTGGCGCTCACCGCGAAAGCAATGAAGGATGATCGGGCAAAATGCCTTGAGGCCGGTGCCAACGATTACTGTTCCAAACCGATTGATATGGGCAAGCTGACCTCCTTGATGCGGGTCTGGTTGCACAAATGAGTAGCCTGTGATGAGCGATGTTCCGCAGATTCAGGACGACCACGTTGACATGGAGGATGTCGAGATTCGCCTGCTGCTTGAGGCGATCTTCCATATATACGGCTACGATTTCCGCTCCTACAGCAAGGCCTCGATTCGTCGCCGGGTCATGCATCGGCTGAATTTGTCCGGGTTGCCGTCGATCATGGAAATGATCGATCGGGTCATGAAGGACAGGCAGTTCTTTGTTTCCCTGCTGAATGACCTGACGGTGAATGTCACCGAGATGTATCGGGATCCAATGTTTTATCGGCGTTTCCGTGAAGAGGTAGTGCCGCTTCTGAAAACCTTTCCTTTCATCAAGATCTGGCATGCAGGCTGTTCGACCGGGGAAGAAATTTACAGCATGGCAATTCTGCTTGAGGAGGAGGGTCTGTATGACCGCGCCATGATTTACGCCACGGATATCGACAAAAATGTTCTGGCGACTGCCAAAAAAGGCATCTACTCGATATCTTCAATTCGCCAGTATGGCGAGAATTACGTTCAGGCGGGCGGCAAATCTTCCCTGTCTGACTATTACACCTGCAAATACGACGGGGTGATTATTGATCAGCGCCTGCGTCGCAATATTCTGTTTGCCGATCATGATCTGGCTACCGACCAGGTTTTTGGTGAAATGAATGTAATCGTATGCAGGAACGTTCTGATTTATTTTGACCGGGATCTTCAGCGTCGCGTGTTTCAGTTGTTCCGGGACAGTCTCGATCTGGGTGGTGTGCTTTGCCTTGGTACCAAAGAGAGCCTGAACTTTTCCGGGATTGCCGATGAGTTCGAGCCCGTCGATGCGCAGATGAAGATTTTTCGCCGCAAGCAAGTTGTGCTGTGAGACAGGCAATGATTGAACAAAAAATATTGATGGTCGACGATCAGCCAGCAAACCTGGTCAGCCTTGACGCGATTCTCGAGGCCGAGGGCAGGGTGTTGCTGAAGGCGACCTCTGGCCCGGAAGCCCTGAAGATTCTGCTGCGTGAGGATATCTCGCTGGTGCTGCTGGATGTGCAAATGCCCGGCATGGACGGTTTCGAGGTCGCGGAGCTGATGCGTCAGCGCAAGGACACTCAGTCTATTCCGATTATTTTTGTCACTGCCATCAGCAAGGAGGACAAATACGTTTTCCGCGGTTATCAGGTTGGCGCGGTGGACTACCTGTTCAAGCCCCTTGATCCGGTGATTCTGCAAAGCAAGGTCAATTTTTTCCTGCAGCTTGATCGCCAGCGGCGTGAGCTGCAGGAAAAGCTTCGTCAGGCTCAGGCTCACCGGGCGGCCTATGAGGCGGCCAAGAAGGGCGGCGGCCCCGGCGGATGAGCGCCGACGATCTCCGGGCGGTGGTAATCGGCGCCTCCTGGGGCGGGGTTGAGGCATCTATCAAGGTGCTGTCCGAGCTCAAGGCGCCGTTTCCGGTTCCCCTGTTTCTGGCCCAGCACCAGCGTTACGAGTCTGAGTCCCGTCTTGCCAGAGTGCTGTCTTCGCGCACCGAGCTGACTGTGGTGGCTCCGGAGGACAAGGAGCCGATTCTGCCCGGGGTGATATATGTATCGCCTCCGGGTTATCACATGTTGATTGACCGCGGAGGTTTTATTGCACTGTCGTGTCACTGGCCTGTGCACTACTCCAGACCTTCGATTGATGAGTTGTTTTTTTCTGCCGGGCACGTTTATGGTGCCGGGGTGCTGGCAGTTTTACTGACCGGTGCCAACGAGGACGGTGCCGCCGGAATGCGCTATATTCACCAGCGCGGTGGTATGACTGTGGCTCAGGACCCGGCCACAGCAGAGGCGCCAATCATGCCGGAATCGGCGATTCGTACCGGATGTGTTGATTACATACTGCCGTTACAAGAAATAGGAAAGTTCCTGCGCGAGCAGGTTACAAGCCGGCGAAAACGATGAAGCAAAGCATTCTTCTGGTCGATGACCACAGGGAAAATCTGATCGCGCTTGAGGCCATCCTTGAGGCGCCCGGGCGGCAGCTGGTCATGGCCACGTCCGGCAACGAGGCGTTGCAGCTGGCCCTGAAGCACGATTTCTCGCTGGTTCTGCTGGATGTGCAGATGCCGGAGATGGACGGTTTCGAGGTTGCCCAGCTTTTGCGGCAAGGGAAGAAAACCCGCAACACCCCCATTATATTTGTCACTGCGATTTCCAAAGAGCATGCCTACGTTTTTAAAGGCTATGAGTGCGGCGCGGTGGACTACCTGTTCAAGCCGATTGATCAGCAGATCCTGACCGCGAAGGTTGAAGTGTTTCTCGATCTCGATCAGCAAAAGCGCCGCCTGCAGCAGGCAGTTGTTCAGATGAAACGCCTGAAGGATGAGAATGAGCGTCTTCTGCAGGCCATTGGCGAGGGCATTATCGGCACTGATCCCAAGGGGCAGGTGACATTTGCCAACGGTGCTGCTGCAGCCTTGTTTGGTATGCCTCGCGAGAAACTGATCGGCCAGCGCGCAGATGTGCTGCTTTTCCATGCAGAAGATGGTGAGCAACGCTGGAACTGGTTGTCATCACCTTTGCTCAACGCCTGCAAATCAGATCAGGCCTGGCGTAGTGATTCTCCCTGCTTTCTTCAACGCGGTGAGGCCAGTATTGCACTGGATATATCGGCTACGCCGCTGAATCAGCCCGGCGAGGCGTTTTCCGGTACGGTGCTGGTACTGAGGGATGTGACATCGGCATGGCTTTCCAGTGCGGAACAGCAGGCCCGCGAGTTGCGTCGCCACACCCGCAAGAAATTGTTGCGTGAATTGGTCATGTTTGACCGCACCACCGGCGGCAATGTTGGTCGGCTTATTAATATCAGCCTGGATGGCTTCAAGCTGTCAACGCGCCAGAATATCGCGCCGGGCACCCGTTTTTCCCTGAGTATGGTATTGCCGGAGCAACTGCAGGGGGTCACCACGCTCAGCCTCGAAGGGCGTTGTGTCTGGAATCAGGAGCAGGATCGCCAGAATGAGTATCAGGCTGGCTTTCAGATTGTCGAGATCAGCGAATTGCACCGTAGTGTGCTGGAAATGATGATGGAGAAGTTCTGATTATGAGCATGGAGCCAGCCCTGGTTGCTGACGAAGAGCTGCTTGAAGATGGTGGCTCGTTGCTGCCTTATGCGTTTGCCCGTCGTCACGGCATTGTGTTGAAGCCGGTCGGCGACGAGGTAGAGGTCTACTGCAGGACACCGCTGGCCCTGCGTACGCTGGCCGAGGTGCGCCGGTGCTTCGGTGATCTGCCGGCGCCGCAACCGCTTGATGAAACCCGCTTTGATGCCACTCTGGCGCTGGTTTACGAGCAGCAACGCGGTGCAGCAGCAGAGGCGGCAGATAATCTTGAGGGGCTCGACCTTACCAGTCTGGTTGACGCCTTGCCGCAGACTGCCGATCTGCTTGAGCAGGAAGACGATGCGCCGATCATACGTCTGATCAATGCTCTGCTACAGGAAGCTATTCGCGAGAATGCTTCGGATATCCATATTGAAACCTTCGAGCGCCGGCTGTCCGTGCGCATGCGTATCGATGGTGTGCTGCGCACCGTGCTGACGCCGCGACGGGAACTGGCGCCGCTGTTGGTATCGCGTATCAAGGTCATGGCCCGCCTCGACATTGCCGAGAAGCGGGTGCCCCAGGATGGCCGGATTTCGTTGCGGCTGGGTGGCCGAGATGTCGATGTCCGGGTGTCCACCATGCCGTCCAGCAATGGTGAGCGGGTAGTGCTGCGACTGCTGGACAAGCAGGCCGGCAGATTACAGCTCTCCCATCTGGGCATGGGCGATCAGTGCTATCAGCTGATGCGCGTGCTGATCCACAAGCCGCATGGCATCATTCTGGTGACCGGCCCGACCGGTTCCGGCAAGACCACAACCCTGTATGCCGGCCTGGCTGACCTGAATGATCACTCGCGCAATATCCTCACGGTGGAAGACCCGATCGAATACCAGCTTGAGGGTATCGGTCAGACCCAGGTCAATACCAAGGTCGATATGACTTTCGCCCGCGGTTTGCGGGCGATTTTGCGGCAGGATCCGGATGTGGTGATGGTCGGCGAAATCCGCGATCTGGAAACCGCCGAGATTGCCGTGCAGGCATCGCTTACCGGTCACCTGGTGCTGTCGACCTTGCACACCAACAGTGCAGTTGGCGCCGTCACCCGGTTGCAGGACATGGGGATCGAACCGTTCCTGTTGTCATCCAGTTTGCTCGGCGTGCTGGCCCAGCGTCTGGTGCGGCTGTTGTGCCCGCATTGCAAGGAAGAGCATCTGCTTACCGAGGCCGAGCGCGACATGCTCGGTCTGGTTGATGGCCATGCCGACAAGGTGTTCCGGCCGGTTGGCTGCGAACAGTGTAATCAGACGGGCTACCGTGGCCGTACCGGCATCTATGAGCTGGTACTGATCGATGACACTCTGCGGGAAATGATCCATGACCGCGCCTCCGAGCAGCTGCTGGAGCGCCATGCCAGAAAGGCGACGCCGGGTATCCGTGCGGACGGCTGGCGCAAGGTGCTCGCCGGTGATACCAGCATTGAGGAAGTGCTGCGCGTCACCCGGGAAAACTGATAGGCTGCACCCCTGTTATGGAGTCCGGTGAAGGCCGTCGCTGATGCCCGCGTTTGAATATCGTTGTCTGGATGACAATGGCAAGGTCCGCAAAGGTGTACTGGAGGCGGACAGTCCGCGTCAGGTTCGCCAGCAGTTGCGTGACAAGGGCTGGGTGGCCCTTGATGTCAGCGTCACCGCTGACAAGCATGCTGCCAATCCGCTGTTTTCATCTTCCTCATCCAGTGGTCGCCTGAATGGTGCCGAACAGGCGCTGATTACCCGCCAGCTGGCCACCCTGATCCGCTCCGGCATGCCGGTGGAGCAGTCCCTGACCGCGGTTGCCCGCCAGGCCGGCAAGCCAAGGGTCGAGCGCATCATTCTGGCGGTACGCGCCAGAGTGCTTGAGGGGCACAGCCTGGCAGGCAGCCTGGCCGAGTTTCCCCGAGCCTTTACCGAGATGTACCGGGCCACTGTCGCTGCCGGTGAACAAAGTGGCCATCTGGAGCAGGTGCTGGAGCAGCTCGCCGAGTATCTGGAGACGCGCCAGGACACCGGCCGCTCAGTGACGCAGGCGATGATCTATCCTGCTTTCATCATGGTGTTTTCAAGCCTCGTCATTACCGTGCTGATGATGTACGTGGTGCCGAAGATGGTGGAGGTATTTGTCAATCAGGGCCGGGTGCTGCCACTGCTGACCCGGATCATGATTGTCATCAGTGATTTTTTTCGTGACTGGCTCTGGTTGGTGGCGCTGCTGGTGACTGCTGCTGCAGTACTGTTCGGCCGGGCCATGCGAGAGCCGGCGTTCCGGTTGCGAGTGCATCAGCGTCTGGTGACCGTGCCTCTGATTGGCGCGGTATTGCGTGCGGCCGACAGTGCCCGGCTGGCCAGCACACTGGGCATTCTTGGTCGTGCCGGGGTGCCGCTGGTGGAGGCATTGGCCATATCTGCCCAGGTGGTAGCTAATCTGGCGATCCGTGCTGCTGTCAAGGAGGCGGCTGCACGGGTGCGTGAGGGCGGCAACCTGAGTCGGGCACTGGAGAAGAGCGGTTACTTCCCGCCGATGATGGTCCAGATGATCGCCAGCGGCGAGGCCAGTGGCGAGCTTGATCAGATGCTCACCCGGGCGGCGGATTATCAGGAACGGGATCTGAATACCACGGTCTCAACGGCTGTTGGTCTGCTTGGACCCTTGATGCTGTTGGTGATGGCAGGTTTTGTGGTGCTGGTGGTGTTGGCAGTGGTGCTGCCGATGCTGGAAATGAATGCCTTTATCGGTCGGTAAAGGTGTGGGGAATGACAGGAAACAAACTGATGATGACGAAACAATCCCGGGCCGGGCAGCAATGCCAGCGGGGCTTTACCCTGATTGAAATTCTGGTGGTGGTGGCACTGATCGGTCTGCTTGCGGCCTTTATCGTGCCGAATGTTATGGGCCAGAGTGAGAAGGCGAGGGTGGATCTGGCCCGCGCCAATATGAATGCCGTATCCACTCAGCTGGAAATGTTCCGCATGCACAATGGTCGTTATCCGACCTCCGAGGAGGGGCTGCTGGCGCTGGTGGAAAAGCCGGACAATGCGCGCAACTGGACCACACCCTATCTGAACAAGGTTCCGGAAGACCCCTGGAACAATAGATATGTGTACATCAGCCCGGGTATCAACGGGCCGTTTGATCTGATCTCGCTGGGCGCCGATGGTCGCGAAGGCGGCGAAGGGTTCGATGCCGATATCAGTCTGCGTGACAGCGGGGGCTGACCCGCTGCGCCGCCCGCGGGTTTTTTGTCACGCCCCTGCTCAGGCCGGTTTTACCCTGCTTGAGATTCTGGTCGTGGTATTCCTGATGGTGGCCATCTCCACGGTGGTGGCGGTGGCGGCCCTGCGTGGTGGCGGCCAGGACGATGCCGCCGAAGCGCTGGCTGAATTGTCAGATACGGTTGTGTTGATGACCGAGCAAAGCCTGTTTCGTGGTGATCTGCTGGCCATGCGCTTTACCGACACTGGTTGGCAGCCGCTGCGTTTTGATGTCACGGAGGCGGAGTTTTTGCCTTTGCCGGCCCCGCTTGAGGCGGTGACGCTGCCGGACAACGTTCGTCTCGAGTGGCGTCTTGAGCAGGATGGCGCGAATCAGGGCCCGAGCATTGCCGAAGCGGCCGAGGCACTGATGGCTGACGACATCAGCCCAGACGAAAAGCCGAAGCCGCCGCAGATGTTTTTCTTCCCCAGCGGAGAGGCGTCACCGGTAGCCATCTGGCTGGTTGACGAGGATGCCGGCGTTCGCCGCCAGCTGACGGTCGATGCGCTCGGTGCGGTCGATATTGTCGAGGATGAGCAGCTGTGATGCGCCGCCAGTCCCGTGGTTTCACTCTGGTTGAAATTCTGGTGTCGCTGGTAATTCTTGCCGGTGTGGCCATCGTTCTTGCCGACACCATCGGTGCCGGTGCGGTGGCGCATAGCCGCCTTGATGAAACCACCCGGGCCTGGCGCGTGGCATCGGACAAGCTGGTTGAGTTGCAGGTGTTTCAACGCTGGCCCGCAGTGGGTGCTCAGGATGAAACTGTTGAACGTAACGGCGAGCGCTGGCTGGTGCGGACCCGGGTCAGTAATGGTCCTTATACTGACACCCGGCGTGTCGATATTGAAGTGGGGCCTGAGCCGGAACCGGGCCAGGAGCGGCTGGTAACCTGGTCGGTTTTCAGCTTGCTGGGCAAACCCTATACCGCCGCCCCTGGCGGCAACAATCCGGGCGGCGCCGGCGGTAATCCCGGTGCGACACCGACCGGCTTTGGCGGCGGCAGTGCCGCCGCCGGAGAGCAGCCATGAAGCGCGCCCGAGGTTTTACCCTGCTTGAAATGGTGGTGGCCATCGCCATTCTGGCCGGCATGTTTATGGTGGCCATGGAAACCTTTCGTGCCGCCAGCGATGGCCGGGAAAAACTTGCCGCCGAAGCCACCCGGCTGGAAGCAAGGCAGCGCGCCATGACCTTTCTGGCGCTGGATTTCGAACAGGTGGTGGCAAGGCCGGTTCGAGACATTCTTGGCGATCCCCAGCCGGCTATTTTGTCGCTGGATAACGGTATTGCGCTGACCCGGCTGGGCTGGGCCAACCCTTTCGATTTACGTTCGCGCAGCCAGATGCAGCGCGTCGAATACCGGCTGCAGGATAACCAGTTGCTCAGGCTGTACTGGCCGGCGCTGGATGCCTTGTCCGGAACCGAACCTGAAAGCAGTGTGCTGCTGGAACAGGTCGACAGCCTGACTGTGCGTTACCTGTATCAGCCGGCAGGCGCTACCGATTGGCAGTGGCTGGAGCAGTGGCCGGATGTTTCCCTGCAGGGAACCCCGGCATTGCTGATGCCATTGCCGAAAAGTGTCGAGATCGAAATCGGGTTTGCCGATGGCACTTTGCTGCACCGTTATTTCCGCACGGTGGTCAACTTATGGCAGTGAAGTCGCGCCAGCGGGGCGCTGCCCTGATTATTGTCCTGATGCTGTTTGCTGTGCTGATGGCGTTGTCGGTCGAGGTGCTGTATCGGCTCGACCACTTCCGCACCCGGACTTCGAACCTGCTCGATTGGGATAAACGTTATCAATATGCACTGGCCGCCGAAGCGGTGGCTATTCAGGCGCTGATTGATGATCTGGAAAATGACCGTAACAAGAATCAGATCACTGATGACTGTGTTAGTGATACCTGGGGCATTACCTTGCCGCCAACTCCTTACGAGGATGCCGTTTTTACTGCTTCTGTTCAGGATTTGCAGGGGCGCTTCAATCTTAACTGGCTGGTGACCGCGCAGGCCGGGCAATTCGGTCCGGAATACTTGCGTAATCAGGACGCCATCGGATTTCTCGAACAATTGCTGGCAACGACCATGCCGGATCCGTCCAAAGCGAGCCTGCTGGCCATGGAAATGGCCGACTGGATGGATAGCGACAATCTGGTTAACGGCATTGATGGGGCCGAGGATGGTGAGTACCGGGACAGGCGCACCCCGAATATTCCGGTGGCGCACGAATCGGAACTGCGGGCGCTGCGGTCGTTCACCGCCGACAACAGCGGTGGCGCTGAATTCTGGAGCTATCTGACGGCATTGCCAAATAGCACCTCGCTGAATGTAAACACGGCGCCGGCCAAGGTACTGGATGCAGTGCTCAGCAGCTCGGTCGGCAATGCTGGCACCCAGTTGATCCTCAGCCTGCGTGAGCAGGGTGCCATTACCGATGTGGCCGGGATGCTCAGTCAGGCGCCTTTCAGCACCCTGCAGCCGGACCAGCGCACCGCGCTGGAAAACATGCTGACGGTAAGCTCCGGGTTTTTTCAGGTGATGGTTGACGTCAAAAGCGGTGATGCGGTCAGCCGGCTGGTGACCCGGATTCATCGTCCGGCCAATGGTGAGACGGTGGTATTCAGCCGCCAGCTGGTGCCATTGCTCAGCCCTCTCGAACCGCCGTGCAATACTCTCTAGAATCCATGCGTGGCCGGGACAGGCCGAGGAGGACATGAATGGCTGATCCGACACTGATCTGGCTGGCGCCCGGGGCGCTGTCAGCATCGCAGCCGGAGACTGTGGCGGCTCGCTGGCATGGCGCCGATGGCGTTATCCGGTCCGCGCCGCTTGCCGATGCGGCCGAGCAGGCCATCGGCCCGGTCCGGCTGGTACTGTCGGTAACAGATGTGCTGATTACCGAGGTTGTCCTGAACCGGCGTCAGGCGCGCCATCTGCAGCGGGTGCTGCCGTGGATGCTGGAAGACCAGCTGATCGGTGTGCCGGAGCGGTTCTGGTTTGCCAGCGGTCGTCCGGCCAGTGGTCGGTACCCGGTGGTTGCCTGTGAGAAAGATGCATTGCTGCACCTGCTGCAGGCCTGCTCGGCATTGTCGCTGCAGGTCGCTGGCGTCGCTGTTGATGCGCAGTTGCTGGCAGAACTGTCGCCCGGCCGGGTTAATGTCGACGGCCAGACGCTGATCCTTGCCGACGGCAATCAGGGGCTGGCGGTGGAGGAATCCCAGGCTGAGCAGATTCTCGCGGTGCTTGGCTTGAGCGAATTGCCGGATCAGTCACGGCCCCTGCCAGAGCTGTTTACGGTGATGCGTGCGGCGGTTCAGCATGGCCGTCAGGTGGAGCTGCTACAGGGCGATTTGCGTCCGGCAGAGCACGGCAGTGGTCCGCAGTTATCCGGGCGCTGGCGCCAGTTGATCGTGCTCACGGCAGCCTGTGTCGTGCTGGTGGCGTTACTGACCGGCAGTCAGATCTGGCGCTACCGGGCGGCGGCAGATCAGCAACTGGCGCAGGCTGTCACTCTCTATAACCAGCTTTTCCCGGGTGACAGTGCCCAGCCGGGCTATCTTGAGAATCAGTTCCGCAGCAGGCTTGGCCGCCTTGGCGGCACTGGCAGCGCCGGCTTTCTTGGCCTGATGATTCCGGTTGGCGAATCATTGGCGGGGCAAGGGGGCGGCCTGTCCGCTCGTCGTATCCAGTACGACGAACGTGATAATTCCCTCACGCTTGATGTCGAAGCTGGCAGCTACGACAGCCTTGAAGTTTTGCGTGGTCGCATCAGCGAAGGCGGTCTGCAAGCGGAAATTGCCAATTACCGAAGTCAGGGCGAGAGTGTGACCGCCCGGCTTCGGGTTACCACGGGGTCCTGATGAAAAGTTTTGCAATGTTGACAGAGCAACTGCACAGCCGGCTGGCGCCAGCCCGTGCCTGGTTCGAGCAACGCGAACCGCGCGAGCAGCTGGCGTTGCGCGCTCTGGCAGTCATGCTGGCGCTGACCCTGGTGTGGCTGTTGCTCTGGCAACCATTACGGCACGGCCATCAGGATGCTGTTGCCGATTATCAGCGTAATGCACGACTCAGGGCGTGGATCGAGGACAACAGCCACGCCGTGCGCGGCGCCGCAAAAAATACCGCCCGGGTCAGTGCCGGAGCAGATTGGATCGCACAGCTCAGCCGCAGTGCCGATAGCGCTGGTGTGGCGCTGCGCGGTTTCAGTCCGGAAGGCGAGCAAGCTGTGCGGATTCAGATCGAAGCCCAGCCTTTTGCTGAAGTCCTCGGCTGGCTGCAGCAACTGGAGAATCAACAGGGAATTCGGGTTGCCACCGCCGAGCTGTCTTCCACCAGCTCTGCCGGGCTGATCAATCTGCGGGCAACACTGAAGCGAGCACCATGATTCGGCCTGGGGTTTTAGCACTGCTGCTGTGTGTGCTGGCCGGGCCGCTGATAGCGCAAGAGCTCGGGGAGCAAGAGCGCAGGGCGCTTGAGCACACGGTGCTGACATTGACCCCGGCCGAGCTGCCGGAGCTGGCCGGCGCCAGTCTGGAAAGCCTGTCTGTCATGATATGGGACGGTAAAAACTTTTCTCCGGTGCCTTTCCAGTTCGATGAAATGAATAACGTCGATATGGTCTGGTTCGCGGAAAACGGCTTCGAGCGATTCGGTGCGGCCGGTGTTTTTGATGGAGCGGATCAGTTGCTGCTGATGTTGCGTGATGGCGGCTTGCCAGGTGCCGCCAGCGAGGCTCTGAAGCAAGGCGAAATTCTCGCGGAAGTCCGCCTGACGACACCGGATAACAGCGAGCGAGCATTTTATCTGGTCTCTGGAAACAGCGCCCGCAACCCGCGTCATTACGTCAGTCACGATCCGCAGACCGGCGTTACCAGAACCGATCAGTATGTTCTCACTACCGATCCCGATAACGAGCTGAACTGGCAGTATCTCGGTTACACCGGCTACCTTGGGCGTGCCGATGCGTCTCTGATCGACACGCTGAAAATGCGTATGTCCGGTGGCGTACTGTTCCGTTTCCCGCGGGTCACTCTGGACAACGACAATCTGCGCCCGGTGATCACCGGCTTTCGGGTTGGTCCCATTCGCTCCGTCATGCATCTGGAAACAAGGGTGGTGTTTGCCGGCCTGTCAATGATGAAGCTGCATGTGCAGGCACTGCGTTACGCCAACCATTATGAAGCCCATACCTTTGCCCGCATTCCGCAGCTGTATCGCAGCACCCTGAAGCACCCGCAGGTCTCGGTATCCATAGACGGCAACCGGCTGCTTGGCGCTACCGTGAAAACCGCTCGGGGCGGTGATCTTGTGGGCAATGTTGACGGCAAGATGGATGAGGATGAGGGCGAGCTCGTTCGCCGGGGTCTGAGCAGCGACGAAAGCTGGATTCTGTTTGACAGCCGCCGGGGGTTCGCCCTGCTCACAGAACTGGACGTGCCGCCAGCGTTACGTGGCATTCCTCTGGATCTGGTCTATCAGGATGATGCCGAGGCAGAAGTACGACCGGAACAGTATGTCGGGCAGTTTCCCAATCTTGGCTATGCACTGAATGGCTGGCCGGAGCAGGACGAGCTGCGCTTTGCCGTGCGCCTGCTGTTTGACCAGCATTTTGGTGAGCTGGCCCCGTCCGATTACGTAGCCCTGCGCACCGGCAGGGCATTACGCATTCAGGTTATTACTCCTTCGGCAGCTCAATCACCGGCAACGCCAGATCGCCACTGACCTGTGCCTGGCTCCACCAGAACGACGGGTTGAAGAAGTACTGCCAGGTGTATCCGTAGACAATCAGGCCAACCCGATCACCGGCCTTCAGCCTGGCAGATACCGCCGGCAGCTCCTGGCGGAAGTAACCCTTGCGTGGCAGTGGCGTCAGTTGCTCACTGACCACCTTTACCCGGCGTTTGCCGGCCCGTTGTACGCCGACACCGACAAACAGGCGAGTGCTGACCCTGCTGGCGGTGCCGGCAACATTCAGGTCGATCTCGGGAATGCCCGCAAGCACTTCGTTTTCACCGGCGATATAAACCGGAATAAAACGTGGCCGGATAATGCCGCCGTTCGGCTTGAGGAAACGCAGGTCCGCCCCCGGCCACATGCCGCGGAATACGTCAGTCAGGCTATCGATTGGTACTGCCAGCCATTCACCCATACCGGCAAACGGGATCTGTATACGTTGCGCCGGGACCGGGAACACTTCCTTGACCTCCGGAAAGCTTTGTTCGGCAAGGCCGTCGGTGTCGTAGCCGAGGGTGAGGCACATGGTGGGAACAGTGCCTTCCTCGTCGCGGAGCTTTTCATCCCACCAGCCGACAATGCTGTCGACCAGCGTCGCTTCATAGTCACCACAGCGAATTTCTTTCTCGGTATTGAACAGCGGCTTGCCGGACCATTTCTGTACTGGCCAGGGCAGGATGTGGCCGCCCTGAATAGCCAGCACGCGAGCATCACGGCCGGCATCGTTAAAGCAGCGCTGATTGTTCAGCGCTTCCTGCATCGGGAAAATGGTGTCACGGAAGCCGTGAACAAACAGGGCATCGGCCTGAGGCTTGATGCCCCTGTCGCAGTAATAGGCCGGGCTGCGCCGATACATCAGATCGACAGCGTCATGGCTCATGGTGCCACTAAAGCCGCTGCGCAACGGCTTGCGGGTCATAAAGCCAATATCAAATCCGCTGCTGAGGCCGCCCGGGATCAACAGGGTGGCGCCCCAGTTGGTTTTCATGTGCCGGTTCGGCGCCAGTGCGTTCATGTCGTACCAGGTGGCAATCGGTACCAGCGCTTTCAGGCGCGGCTCGACGAACGACGCCATGGTCTGGGCGCCGCCGCCGTAGGATTCGCCAATCATGCCGATGGCCGGATTGCCATCGGCCAGAGTGTGTATCGCCGGCAGATGTTTCAGCGACCAGTCGATAACAGTGGAAACATCCTTGACCTCATATTCCGGGTGCATCATCTCGACCACGCCCTGACTTTGGCCCCAGCCACGCTGATCGTAGAACACCACCCAGTAACCCTGCTTCCAGGCGGCCAACGCGGCTTCACCGGTAATCATGGTCTTGCCATAGACAGACAGCGGCCGTTTTGCCCGGAAGCCGCCAAAACCGTGGGTGGCAATAATCAGAGGGGCGGTTTCACCGGGAGCCAGTGCCGGCTGATACACCGTCGCAGCGAGTTTCTTGCCGTCATGGGTAACGATGCGGACCTGATAGTAGTCCTGTTTCAGGGATGTCCGGGCCGGGCCGGGAGTGGCCGGCGACAGTTTGGTGGTGGCGCAGCCGGCAACAGTGCAGGCCAGCAAAATCGTCAGTGCGACTCGCATCGACATGGAACCCCTCGTTATTATTCGTGCAACTGCTTCTTTATGGGTGTCACTGATGGCCCCACGAAGATCCCCCCGGGTCATCAGAGCGCAATCATTATGACCAAGCTATCCCGTCAAGACCATGCGAAAACTTCCCTGTTATGGTTCGTTTGCGCCATTCTCTCCCTGTGGCTTGCCATTGCTGCATCCTGGTGGATCAGCTCGGCGATCGAGTATGGATACCCGCTCTGGTACCGGGTGCTGGCGATTGACGAACACATTGCCCGGTATGCGCCGCATCATCCGACCAAATCCGGGTTTGACAGTGTCGGTGCAGAACAGCATCAACAGGCGTTTGCCGGGATCGTCCGTGCGGTGCATGGCCGTGGTGTGCATCTTGAAGATATCCACTATCAGCTTGCTAACGGGCGGCAGGTGGCGTTACTGGATGACGCTGAAGTCCGCCACCTGAAAGATGTCAGGCACTTGCTGCAACTGGCGGGCTCGGCGACACTGGTGGCGCTGCCGCTCTGGCTTGTAGCGATGGCGTTGCTTGCGGCTCAGCCTCTGGCCCCGCGTCGGTGGCGCATACTGACTATGGCAACGGTGTTGTCGCTGTTGGCACTGTTGCTGTTAGCGATTGGCCCGAAAGCGGTGTTCTACCAGTTCCATGTCTGGCTATTCCCGCCCGAAAACCCCTGGTTTTTTTACTGGGAAGAATCATTGATGAGCACGCTGATGAAGGCGCCCCAGCTATTCGGTGCCATCGCCGTGCAGATTGTTTTGCTGGCAACACTGCTGGTGTTGCCGATTCATCTCGCTGGTGTCTGGCTCGGCCGGCGCCTGCTGCGGAGGTAAGGTTGTCTGCGATTGCTGAAGCTGTAAGTCTGCCTGCGGACGGGCTACCGCGACCACCGAGCTGGCGTATTTCCTGCGAAGCCTTTCTGACGCTGGCGCCCGCCGACCAGGTCGCCGAATTGCAGGCACTGGGGCCGGGAAGCGGCTATTGGATTTTGCATCAGGGCGCCATGGCACCGGGATCCCAGCGGCAGCTGCTTGCCAATCTGGACAGCGCACTGGCCTTGCAGGCGGCGCTGTCCCAGCATTTCCGCCAGCCCGCCGCGCCAGACCATCTGCTGGTGCAGCGATTGCCGCCGCAGCAACGCGCCGGGGTGCTGTTCAGCCGCCATCCGCGCCGGCCGGATCTGGATCATGCCGTGGTGGAGCTTGGTGACAGTCAGGGCACAACGGAACGATTGATATTTCATGCCGACAGTCATCTGGCCTGGTGCAGCGCCCCGGATGCGGTCGAGGCGTCCCTGATCGCAGCACTGGCCGGTCTGGCGGTACAGCTGAATCACAGCGCCAGTTCACCGATGGCGCTGGAGTGGGTCTGGGATGGCAAGCAGCTGTGGGTTATTCAGATGCTTTCGATTGGCTCTCTGCCACGGCCTCGTGAGGCATGGACCCGGCGCGCCGAGGCATCCGGCGTTCAGGTTATCAGTCCGCTCTGGTACACCCTGTTCGGGCGCTGGATGAAAGCAGGCTTCTGGCGGCCACTGGGGCGCAAGGCGGGCTGGGACAACTTGTCCAATATCGAGCCCTTTCGCCGCCAGCACAGTCACCTGTATCTGAACAGCCAGTTTCCGGCTGCCCTGATACGCCTGCGAGGCTACCAGCGTCAGCAGGCGGATATGCCGCCTGCGTGGCGATCATCCGGCCTGCCGGTAGCGTCCGCCGTGTCGTGGCCGGCGCAGCTCTGGCTCAGGATACGGCTGGAACTGTTGCAGCGTCGCTTTGACCGTGCCCAGGCGGCGGCGCCGGAGGATGCCTGGTTGCGGTTGATGGCACTGGATCAGGTGGGTGAGAAGCTGGCAGGTCTGTACGGCGAGCTTTGCCTGATCTGGCTGCCGGAGCAGAGCGACTATCATCCCGGTTTATCCGAAGCCCAAACTACCTTGCTGAAGGCCCTGGCTGAACCGGCGTTGGCGCTGGGGAGTATCGCTCAGGTTGCGCCTCAGGTTGCCGCAGGCAGTGATCCGGTCTGGCCGCGCTGGCAGGAGCAACCGGCGGATCTGGCGCTGCTGCTGGAGCAGATGGGCAAGCTGCCGGAGTCGCGTCGCGCGCTTATGGCGACGTTGTCTCCGGACCGGCAAAGCCTGTCGCGGCTGCGTCAGCAGGTTGGGCAGCTGGGTGCCGATATTGCCTCTGCGTTGCGGATACTGTTTGGCGAGATGGCCGTCAGGCTGCATGAAGACAGTTGGCTTAATCATCCGGACGAAGTGTTCTTCCTGTATTTCGACGAGCTCTGGCAGTGCTGGCGTGGCCAGGGAAGACCGGGGCTGAAACAGAAGCTGGCCGAGCGCAAGGTGCGCTACCTCACCGATGCCCACAGTGGGCCGCCGGACTGGATCATCGATCAGGTTGGCTATGGCAGTTCGGCTTTCGCCCGGGAAAACCGGCAGCCGCTGTTGCGTGGTTATCCGCTGGTGGCAGGGCAGGCGAGTGGCCCGGTGCGGCGCATCGGCAGCGGCTGGCAGCTCAATCAGGTGCGTGCCGGAGACATTCTGGTGCTGGATCGCTGTGATCCGGGTTGGCTTCCCTGGCTGTGTCTGGCTGGCGGTCTGGTGCTGGCCCATCGCGATCCGCTTGATCCTGCCGTGGCGCTGGCCAAGGCACTAAAGATTCCGGCGGTCTGGGGTGTCGATGATGCCATGCACTCGGTGGTAGATGGTGACCCCATGGATATTGACGGTGGTCAAGGCGCGGCAGATTAAGCGCGGCCAGTATCCATTGACTTGTCAGCTCTGGCCGGAGAGCCGTAATGGAACCGACACCGGATAACGAATCTCCCATTGTGGCGCCCTGTCGGCAGCTGCAGTGGCGCGCGCCGCTGCACTGGCTGGCGCTGGGCTGGGCCGATATGAAGCGGGCACCGCGGCAGAGCATCGGTTATGGCCTGGTCATGGTGCTGATCAGTTATCTGATCAGCTACCTGACCTGGCGCTTCGGTAATCTCGGTCTTTATCTCGGACTGGTTTCCGGCTTCGTGTTTATCGGGCCCTGGCTGGCCTTGACGTTATACGCCATCAGCATCCGTATCGAACGTGGCGAGCCGGTCAGCCTGCGCGCCAGCCTCAACGATGCCCGCCGGCAAATCGGCGGGGCCATGGTGTTCGCCGTTATTCTGACGGTGCTGTTTCTGGTCTGGGCCCGGGCCGCCACGGTTATTCATGTGTTTTTCCCTGCGTCCGGAGAAGCACCTTCGCTGCGCGATTTAGTGCCGTTTCTGGCGGTTGGCTCTACGGTGGGCGCGGTGTTCTGCGCCATTGTTTTTGCCATCAGCGCGTTTTCATTACCGATGTTGATGGAGCGAAGCGTGGATACCGTCACCGCAGTGGTTACCAGCGTCAACGCCGTGTTGCGTAACAAACCGGCGATGCTGGTGTGGGCGATGCTGATCGGGCTGTTTATTGTAATCGGCGCGCTGACGGCCTGGCTGGCCTTTGCGGTGTTATTGCCGCTGCTCGGCCATGCCACCTGGCATGGTTATCGGCAAACCATTGATGCGTCTGCCTGGCCGGTGGCCAGACAGATCGGCGGCAACGAGCCACTGAACTAACACGCCACGAAAATGGGGGCAGGGAAGCTCTCAATAAGGTAGGAGCGGTAGATCGACCGCGATAGGCTCGGAAAAATCGCGGCCGATCGGCCGCTCCTGCAGCAGATACGGCAGTTTTTCAGAGGTCCCCTGGTTCAGCGGCAATCACTCAGTCGTTATAGCCAAGCAGGTGCGGAATGCTGCGCTCGATTTCCTTCACTTCCAGTCCTTTTCTGGCGGCATAGTCCTCGACCTGATCACGGGCAATCTTGCCGGTGCCGAAATAGCGCGCCTGCGGATGCGAGAAATACCAGCCGGACACCGATGAGGCCGGGTACATGGCGTAGCTTTCTGTCAGGGTCACACCAATGCGTTGATCCGGTTGCAGCAATTGCCAGAGCAGGGTTTTCTCGGTGTGATCCGGGCAAGCCGGATAACCGGGGGCAGGGCGGATGCCACGATACTGCTCATCAATCATGTCATCGTTGCTGAGGTTTTCGTCGCTGGCGTAACCCCAGAACTCCTTGCGCACCCGCTCGTGCAGGCGCTCGGCAAATGCCTCGGCCAGACGATCGGCCAACGCTTTCAGCATGATGCTGGAGTAATCATCATGATCCGCTTCGAAGCGGGCCAGATGTGCTTCGATGCCGACGCCGGTGGTGACGACAAATCCGCCGAGCCAGTCCTGCTTGCCGCTGTCGACCGGGGCGATGTAATCACTGAGACAATAGTTCGGCTTTTCCACCCCCTTGCGCTCGAGTTGCTGACGCAGATGGTGCAAGGTGATCAGCGGTTGACCAGCCTCATCTTTCAGCAAAATATCGTCGACCTTGCTGTTCGCCGGCCAGAACCCGATCACGGCTTTGGCGCTGAGCCATTTTTCATCAACGATCTTCTTCAGCATCTGCCGGGCATCGCGGTACAGCCTGGTTGCTTCTTTACCGACGATTTCATCGTCGAGGATGCGCGGGAATTTTCCGGCCAGCTCCCAGGCCTGAAAAAACGGTGTCCAGTCGATGCGGCGGGCGATATCGCCAAGCGGGTAGTCTGCAAAAACCTGAATACCCTTGACGGCTGGAACCGGTGGCTCGTAACTGGCCCAGTCCCAGCGGAACGGGTTTTTCCGTGCCTCACTAATCGGCGTCAGGTTGCGATTATTCTGCTGGCCTTTGCGACGCACCCGAATTGCTTCGTACTCGGTGATAATGCCGGCGAGGAAGTCGTCCTTGTGGGTGTCGCTGAGCAGGTTCGAGGCCACGCCAACCGCACGAGAGGCATCGGCCACATGAATTACAGTGCCGTGATAGGACGGGGCAATTTTTACTGCCGTGTGAATGCGGCTGGTGGTGGCCCCACCGATCATCAGCGGCAGCTCGAAGCCAAGCCGTTCCATCTCGCTGGCGACGTTGACCATCTCGTCCAGGGATGGAGTAATCAGGCCGGACAGGCCAATGATGTCGACATTTTCCTTTCTGGCTACATCGAGAATCTTTTCACATGGCACCATTACGCCAAGATCAATCACTTCATAGCCGTTGCACTGCAGCACTACGCCGACAATATTCTTGCCGATATCGTGCACATCGCCTTTAACCGTGGCCATCAGAATCCGGCCATGGGATTGCTGCCGGGTGCCAAGCGCTTCTTTTTCGGCTTCCATGTAGGGCATCAGAAAAGCCACTGCCTTCTTCATGACCCGGGCGGACTTCACCACCTGCGGCAGGAACATCTTGCCTTCGCCAAACAGGTCGCCGACCACGTTCATGCCGTCCATCAACGGGCCTTCAATAACGTGCAAGGGACGCACTGCTTTCTGCCGCGCCTCCTCGGTATCCTCGTCAATATAGTCGGCAATGCCCTTGATCAGGGCATGGGCAAGGCGCTTTTCCACTTCCCACTCGCGCCAGCTGAGATCTTCCTGTCGAACATTGCCGGCGCCAGTGCCACGATATTTCTCGGCGATATCAAGCATGCGCTCGGTGCCATCATCGCGACGATTGAGAACGATATCCTCAACCGCCTCCTTGAGGTCCGCAGGGATGTCCTCGTAGATCGCCAGCTGACCGGCGTTGACGATGCCCATGTCCATGCCAGCGCGGATGGCGTAGTACAGGAATACCGCATGAATGGCTTCGCGGACCGGCTCATTACCGCGAAACGAGAACGATACGTTGGAGACGCCGCCGGAGATCAGGGCATAGGGCAGGTTGCTCTTGATGTCATGAACTGCCTCGATGAAATCGACGGCATAGTTGTTGTGTTCTTCGATGCCGGTGGCGATAGCGAAGATATTCGGATCAAAAATGATGTCTTCCGGTGGAAAGCCGATTTCTTCCGTGAGCAGCTTGTAGGCCCGGCTGCAGATTTCAGTTTTCCTCTCACGAGTATCGGCCTGGCCCTGCTCATCAAACGCCATAACGATCACGGCGGCGCCATAGCGACGCACCAGACGTGCCTGATCGAGGAAGGCCAGCTCGCCTTCCTTCATCGAGATCGAGTTGACGATGCCCTTGCCCTGAATGCACTTCAGGCCGGCTTCAATCACTTCCCATTTCGATGAATCGATCATGATCGGTACCCGGGAAATTTCCGGTTCGGCAGCGATCAGATTCAGGAAGCGGACCATACACTCTTTGGCGTCGAGCAAGCCCTCGTCCATGTTGATGTCGATAATCTGGGCGCCGGCCTCGACCTGATGGCGTGCCACTTCCAGCGCGGTATCGTAATCGCCGTCCTTGATCAGACGCAGGAATTTTTTCGAGCCGGTGACATTGGTGCGCTCGCCAACGTTAACGAACAATGAATCGGCGCCGATGGTCAGTGGCTCAAGGCCACTCAGCCGGCAGGCCGGAGTAATGTCCGGCAGGGCGCGGGGCGGGAACGGCGCCACCGCTTCGGCAATCGCCTGAATGTGGGCGGGCGTGGTGCCACAGCAGCCGCCGATTACATTCAGGTAGCCCTTGCTGGCCCAGTCGCGGATTTCTGCCGCCATCGCCTGCGGTGATTCGTCGTACTCACCCATTTCGTTGGGCAGGCCGGCGTTTGGATGGGCCGAAACAAAACCTTCGCTGATCCGGGACAACTCCGCCATATAGGGGCGCAGTTCCTTCGCCCCCAATGCACAGTTCAGACCGATGGTAATCGGTTCGGCGTGACGCAACGAGTGGTAGAAGGCTTCAGTTGTCTGGCCAGTCAGGGTGCGGCCGGATGCGTCAGTGATGGTGCCGGAAATCATCACCGGAATATCGAGTTGCTGATCGTCGCAGTATTTTTTCACGGCGAACACTGCGGCCTTGGCATTCAGGGTGTCGAAAATGGTTTCGATCAGCAGCAGATCTGCGCCGCCTTCGATCAGGCCGTCAATGGCTTCCAGATAAGCATCCACCAGCAGGTCAAAGTTGGTGTTGCGGTAGCCGGGGTCGTTGACATCCGGGCTGATACTGGCGGTGCGATTGGTCGGGCCAAGCACGCCGGCCACAAAACGCGGTCGGGCCGGGTCGGCCTGCATGGCGGCATCGACTGCGCGCCTTGCGCACTGTGCAGCGGCGACATTCAGTTCGCGGGCAATTTCCTCCATGGCGTAATCGGCCATGGCGATGCGGGTGGCGTTGAAGGAATTGGTCTCAACGATATCGGCACCGGCGTCCAGATAAGCCCGATGAATGTCCTCAATGATCGTCGGCTGGGTAATGCAGAGCAGATCATTGTTGCCCTTCAGATCCGACGCCCAGTCAGCGAAACGCTCGCCGCGATAGGCCGCTTCATCAAACCGGTACTGCTGGATCATGGTTCCCATGCCACCGTCGAGAATCAGGATGCGTTCGCGCAGCAGGGCGCTGAGGCGGGCACGGACAGACTGGCTCATGATTTCTCCGGGTAGGGCGAACAGGCGCCGCATTATAGCCGGAAGTGGCGTCCAAGGTGGTAAACCCGGCGGTAGATTGCGTTATACTGCCGCCACTTACAGGAGTCTCCCATGCGTTCAACCCTTTATCTGATGCTTGCTCTGGCACTGTTCACGCTGCTCTGGCGCGTCCTGCCGCATGGCTGGAACATGACCCCGGCGCTGGCGCTGGCGCTGTTCGCCGGTGCGCGCCTGCAGCAGCCGGCGTTGCGATTTGCCGTACCGCTGCTTGCCATGCTGGTTTCCGACCTGATACTCGGCTTCCACGACACCATGCTGTATGTGTATGGCGCGCTGGCGCTGGTGGTACTGATGGGGCAGGGCTTTGCTCAGCGTGCCTCTGTGGTCGGCCACGCGGGTTTGTCTGTCAGCGGCTCGCTGCTGTTCTTCGCCATCACCAATTTCGGTGTGTGGATGAGCGGCAATCTGTACCCGTTGACAGCCGAGGGACTCGCCGCCTGCTACGCCATGGCACTGCCGTTCCTGTGGAAAACGCTGGCAGGGGATCTGTTTTTTGTGCTCGGCTTTTACGCCGCCTTCACTGCAATCAGGCACTATGTTCCCCGGACTGCCGGTTCACAGGCTGCGTCATCGCGTTAATACTCCGCTCGACTGCACAAGCCCGAAAGCCTTTGCTGCCATGTCATCAAGGAGACTGCTTCCATGGACGCCATGCTCGACCAACTCAACACCTTTGCTCTGGAAAACCTGTTTCCTTTCGCCAGTAACCTGATTGCCGCACTTGTCATTTTCCTGATCGGTAAATGGCTGGCAAAGCGAATCAGTGCCGGGGTGGATGGCGTGCTCAGCAAAAAAGTCGATCCGACGGTATCCAGATTTATCGGCAATCTGAGCCAGATCGCCCTGCTTGCCGTGGTGCTGATCGCCGCGCTTGACCGTCTTGGTGTGGAAACCACCTCGCTGATTGCCATTGTCGGTGCCGCTGGCCTGGCGATTGGTCTGGCACTGAAGGATTCGCTGGGCAACTTTGCCTCTGGCGTGATGCTGATCCTGTTCCGGCCGTTTCGGGTTGGTGACTATGTGGAAGCGGGCGGCGCCAGTGGTTCGGTCAAGGAAATTCGCATCTTCGCCACCATTCTGGCCACCCCGGACAACAAGATTATTACTGTGCCCAATGGTTCGATCATGGGGGGCAACATCATCAATTATTCGGAAATGCCAACCCGCCGTGTCGATATGGTTGTCGGGGTCAGCTATGGCAGCGATCTGGCCAGAGTAAAAGCGGTTATCAAGAGCATTCTCGATGATGACGAGCGTGTGCTCAGCGATCCAGCCCCGGTGGTGGCAGTTTCCGAGCTTGCCGACAGTTCCATCAATTTGCTGGTCCGTCCGTGGGTGAACTCAGCGGACTACTGGGCAGTCAAGTGGGATACAACGGAAGCCGTCAAACGGCGTTTTGACGAAGAGGGCATTGAGATTCCGTTCCCGCAGATGGATGTACATTTTTCCAGAACGGAGTAAGGCGAAGTTTATGAACAAGACATTGTTGGCCGTCAGCTGTGCGGCAACCCTCTGCAGCCAGGTCAATGCGGAAGCAAATCCGGAAAATGGCAATGCCTGGAAGGGGGAAGTAGCGCTGTCCTATCTGGTTACCCGTGGCAACACCGAGTCGGATACTCTTCAGGGCAAGGTCAGCGCCGAGCGTGACGGAATCCGCTGGCGTCATACCGCCAAGGCAGAGGGCTCGAATACCCAGTCCGAGGATGCCGCCGGCGCCAAGACCCGAACCGGCGAACGTTATTTTGTCTCCTACAAGCTGGATCGCAAGCTGGGTGACAATGCGGCCAATTATATTTTCAATATTCTGGCCTACGACAAGGACCTGTTCTCCGGCTATCACTATCAGGCCAGTTATGCGCTCGGTATTGGTCGGCGCTGGATTGATAATGGCGTTCACACATTCGATACTGAAGTCGGTCCGGGTTTCCGCTCTGTCTGCCTTGAGCCGGAAACCTCCTACAGTGATTGCGATGACAGCGATGATAGCGCCATTGCGCGGGTTGCCGCCAAATACAACTGGAACATCAGTGAGGGGGCACAGTTCCGTGAAGATGTGTCATCGGAAATCAGTGATGACATCACGACCGTACGGGCGGAAACCTCACTGACAACACAGATCAATGGCAGCTTGTCAGCCCGGATTGCGCACCTGCTCAAGTACACTTCTGAAGTTCAGGCGCCGAGTAAAAAGACCGATACCGAGCTGACCGTATCTCTGGTTTATCGCTTCTGACTGCACTTCGTTCTGGAATCCCGGGGCAATAAAAAACCCGCCAATGGCGGGTTTTTTATTGCCTGGTAAAGTCAGGCGTCCTTCAGGGCGGTGGAGATATCAATGATGGCCTGCTTGCCATCACCGAACAGCATCAGGGTGTTGTCCTTGGCAAACAGCGGATTCGGCAGACCGGCGAAACCGGAGGACAGCGAACGCTTGACCACGACAACGGTACGCGCCTTGTCGACGTTGAGGATCGGCATGCCATAAATGGGGCTGCCCTTGTCCTCACGCGCCATCGGGTTAGTGACGTCGTTGGCACCGATAACGATGGCCACATCGGTCTGCTCGAAGGTCGGGTTAATGGTGTCCATGTCCTTGAGCTTGTCATAGGACACTTCCGCCTCGGCCAGCAGTACGTTCATGTGGCCTGGCATACGACCTGCCACCGGGTGGATGGCGTACTCCACCACGGTGCCGCGTTTTTCCAGCGTGTCGGCAAGCTCGCGAACCGCGTGCTGGGCCTGCGCCATGGCCATACCAAAGCCCGGCACAATGACCACGCGCTGGGCAGTTTCCAGAATCATCGCGACTTCGTCTGCAGAGGAAGATTTCACCTTGCCCTGATAAACCTCGTCGTCGCTCATCGACACGCCGCCTTCGGCCATCACGCCAAACAGCACGTTGGTGAGCGAACGGTTCATCGCTTTACACATGATCTGGGTCAGGATCAGACCGGAAGCGCCAACCAGTGAACCGGTGATGATCAGGGCGCTGTTGCCGGTAACAAAACCGGCCGCAGAGGCAGCAACACCGGAGTAGGAGTTCAGCAGTGCAATCACCACCGGCATGTCCGCGCCACCGATCGGCAGCACCAGCATCAGACCAAGCAGGGAAGCGGCTGCTACCAGCCCCCAGAACACCATTTCGTTGCCGGGCTCGACCACCAGATAGCCAATAGCGGTGAGTGAGCCAAGCAACAGCAGGGCATTGACGAACTTCATGCCGGCGAAGCCGATCGACTTGCCGCTGATCAGTTCCTGCAGCTTGGCAAAGGCAACAACCGAGCCGGTCATGGTGACTGCGCCGATCAGAACGGCAGCGCCGGTACTGATCAGAGCGACAGCACCCTGTACGCCACCCAGATAGCCGGCAGTAGCAACGGCAAAGGAAGCGCCGCCACCAAAGCCGTTGAGCAGGGCAATCATCTGCGGCATCGAGGTCATCTGTACCCGGACGGCCATGACGGCGCCGATCACAGTGCCGAGAACGATGCCGCCGATAATGAACTCGTAGCTGATAATGTCTTTATGGAACAGGGTGACCACGCAGGCAATGAGCATGCCCAGCGCGGCCAGCTGGTTGCCGCGCACGGCGGTACGAGGTTTGGTCAGTCCCTTGATGCCGAATACGAACAGCGACGCGGCAATCAGGTAGGCAATATTGAGCCAGTGGTCTGCGAGATGCATGAATTACTTCCTCTTGAACATCGCCAGCATGCGGTTGGTGACCATAAAGCCACCCACCACGTTAATGGTGGCGAGTACCACCGCGACAAAACCGAAAACCTGGACCAGCACGCTGTCACCATGGCCGGCAGCGATCAGTGCGCCAACTAGGGTGATGCCGGAGATGGCGTTGGAGCCTGACATCAGCGGGGTATGCAGTGTTGGCGGTACCTTGGTAATCAGTTCGACGCCAAGAAAGATGGCGAGTACGAACAGGGTCAACATGGCAATGAAGTCCACGATGTTCTCCTCAGGCGTTGGCTTCCGCTTGCGGGGCAGCAAGCGGCGGCAGGTTGAGCAGTTCACGCATGCGTTTCTGCGGGACGTCGCCCTGATGGGCAATCACGGTGTTCTGGAAAATTTCATCTTCCATATCTAGATTGAGCTGGCCTTCCCGGTCAATCATCAGATTGAGCAGGTTTTCCATGTTCTTGCCGTACATCTGGCTGGCATGAAATGCCACGGAAGAGGGTACATTGACCGGGCCAATAATGGTGACACCGTGCTCTACAATGGTTTCGCCCTGACGGGTCAGCTCGCAGTTGCCACCACGCTCAGCGGCGAGGTCGACAATCACCGCGCCCGGCTTCATCGCCTTGACCATATCGGCGGTAACCAGAATCGGCGACTTGGCACCCGGCACAGCGGCGGTGGTGATAATCACGTCCATCTGCTTGACCACTTCGGTCATCAGCTCGCGCTGCCGCTTGAGGAAGTCTTCGCCCTGGGCTTTGGCGTAGCCACCGGTGCCTTCTGCGGCACTGGTGTCCAGATCCAGCTCAACCGGTTTGGCACCAACAGAGAGAATCTGCTCGCGAGCGGCCGGACGCACGTCGTAGGCCTCGACAATGGCGCCCAGACGCTTGGCAGTGGAGCAGGCCTGCAAGCCGGCAACACCGACACCCATAATGAACACGCGCGAGGCATTCAGCGTGCCAGCGGCCGTCATATTCATCGGGAACATACGATTGCTGCTGGCGGCGGCCATCAATACTGCTTTATAGCCCGCGATCATGGCCATTGAGGACAGCACGTCCATGGCCTGGGCACGGGTGATGCGCGGCACCAGTTCCAGTGCCACGCCGGTGATGTTGTGTTCAGCCAGCTTGCCGGCAAAGGCCGGGTTGGCCAGCGGGTCCATCATGCCGATCAGGATCTGGCCCGCTTTCAGTGCGTTCAGATCAGCATCGCCGTGGCTGCCGCTGCTGCCTGGCGTCTGCACCTGCAGGACAATTTCTGATTCGGCAAATACCGTAGCGCGATCCTTGAGCTCGGCTCCGGCGCTGACGTAATCGGCATCAGCGTAGCCGGCAGCTTCGCCCGCACCCTGCTCGATCAGCACCCGGATACCCGGTTTTTTCATCATCACGGCCACGTTGGCCGGGGTGAAGGCCACACGGGTTTCCCCCGGGCATGTCTCTTTCGGAACACCGATGATCACCTGCGCTACCCCCGTTCGGTTCGCTGGTTATGAAAGCCATGCCGGGATCACCGTCATGGCCGATTTCTGGTTCAGGTTTTGCCCCGTTATAGCCGCCCGTCAGGGGCAGCGATTCGGCAGGGTGCAAACCTTAATGGCGCTGCACCACGTATGGCAAACAGGAAACGCTTTTTTGCTTCACATTTGTTCAATAAATGATCGAAACGGCCCGAATGGAACGCCCTCTAACCCTTTTTTCTGGCCACCAGCGCCAGATCCTCCTCCTCGTTCATGGCGAGGAAGGGTTCAAGAATGGTATTGCCACGGATCTCTGCTTCAATAACGTGCAGGAAGGTATAGGCACCCAACAGTTTGCGGGCCAGAAAAATGAACTCCTTCGGCGGCACATCAAAGTGCACTGACAACGCATTGCGGCCGGCCCGGGCGACCATCCGGCTGGGCAGGTCACTTTTGCCCCAGAGATATTCGCCGCGCTCATTGATTACATGGGCCGGGGGCGGGAAGCGCTCCGGGTCCTGCAGCACTTCCACGGCTTCGAAGCACATGGCGGCAAAGTCCTCAAGCAGGCGCTGAGGCACGCCAGCGGCGAGGAAGCCTAGCACATACAGGGCATCGATAATGCGCCGGCTGTCATGGTGCCAGGCGCCGCGAATCATTTCCCGGCCCGGGCCGAGGGTGTCGTTGCTGAAATCACGAATCGCGCCGAAGTCGAGCAGGACGATCTGGTCGGCGCCGCTGTCGGGATCAATGCGGAGCAGGTAATTGCCGAAATTCGGATCGGTCTGCATCTTGTTCCATTCGAACACTTCCCGGCAGCACAGCTCCATGATGGCGCGACCGATAAAGTTGCGTCGATTCTGGCTCAGTTCCAGTACCGCCGGGTCATTGACGCTGATGCCGTGTTCGAAAGTCATGCAAAGAATATTGTGGGTGCAGTAACGCGGCACCACTTCCGGGACGACGAAACGCGGGTCGTCGGCGAGGATTTCGCGGAAATGACGGGTGGTCGCCGCCTCCAGATCGTAATCCACTTCGCGGCCAAGCATCTGCCGGACTTCGTCGAGCCAACCGTTGAACTGCTCGGTGATTGGCACCATACGGCTGAGGCGCAGTAACTGGACGATGGCGCGCAGATCGGAGTCAATTGCTTCGGCTACACCGGGGTACTGGATTTTCAGCACCAGGTAGCGGCCATCGGTCTTGCAGCGGGCACGGTGTACCTGGCCTAAAGAAGCGGCGCCAAGCGGTTCCGGGTCGATTTCCAGCTCCGCCAGTTTCATATCACCCAGCTGGCGACGCAGGTGCTTCTCGATGGTGTCCCAGTGCAGGGCCGTGGTGTTGTTTTCCAGCGTGTGCAATGCAGCTGTGACTTCGTCGGGGAGAAAATGCTCGCCGAACAGCGCCATCATCTGACCGATCTTCACCACCGAGCCTTTCAGCTTGCCAAGGTCAGCGGCCAGCTCCTGAGCCTGACGGGAAAGAATGTCCCGGCGCATGTCAGCGCGTTTGTCGGCACTGGCGAAGAAAGTCCCGGCAGACAGGGTGGCGTAGCGCGCGCCGGCCATAAAGCCGGCCCGGGCCATGGAGAAACGACGCTCGAAGGCCCCGGTTTTGACACGCCTGACGGTTTTCCGACTCATTCAGCTGGACTCCAATTGCACGCTTGCAGACGGGGCGGCATTCTAGCAGCTTGTCGGCCATTCAGTGCTGACCCATTTAATCCTGTCCGACCAGGCGGTCGAACTCTGTCAGGGAGGTGATATGGCGAGGACCTGGGTGTTATTGCGCGGGCTGGTGCGGGAGCAGCGCCATTGGCAGGAGTTCCCGGCGCAGCTTGGCCAGCGTTTCCCGGGCGACAGGGTGGTGGCGCTGGACTTGCCCGGTAACGGCTCGCTGTACCGGAAGTCCAGCCCAACCCGTATTGAGGGCATGGTCGCCGCGCTACGGGCCGAGCTGAGCGCCCGGGGACTGCGGCCGCCTTTTCACGTCGTTGCCCTGTCGCTTGGCGCGATGACGGCGATCAGCTGGATCAGCGACTATCCGGGGGAGGTGGCGGCAGCGGCGTTACTTAATAGTAGCGTGGCCCGGTTCAGCCCGTTCTGGCAGCGCCTGCGCCCGGCCAACTATCGCTCGATTCTGGTGGATGGCCTGCTAACCGGGGATCTGCTTCGCAAGGAGCGCGCTATTCTCGCCATGACTACCAATCTGATCAGTGCCGGGCAGCGTGAGCAGGTGGCCCAGACCTGGGCTGGCTACGCTCGCGAGCAGCCGGTCAGCCGGAGCAACTCGCTGCGCCAGTTGCTGGCCGCTGCTCGCTTCAGTGCACCGGTCGGGCTACCGTCTGCGGTGCCGGTGCTGATCATGAATAGTGGCGCTGATCGGTTGGTCAATCCGTCCTGTTCTCTGGCCATGGCCCGGGGCTGGGGTTTGCCGATCCGGGTTCATCCTGATGCCGGGCATGATCTGACCCTGGACGCCGGCGAATGGGCGACCAGCACCCTGCATGACTGGCTGAGCGGGAAGCCCTGACCAGCATTTACACCGGCAGCCAATCAGGCTGCCGGATCCAGTGCCACCATTTTGCCGCGCTCGGTAATGCTGATCAGGTCGACCAGAATCCGGCCGGTTTCATTCAGCCAGGCATCCTCGGACTGATCTTCCTCCTCGCCGGACTGCAGAGCTGCGATTCGGGCTTCTTCCTGCTCAACCAGGCTGCGAACATCCTTTAGCACTTCCTGATTGCGTGCACGACGGACACGGTTCTCGATGGCAAGACGTTTCTCATCAAGACGTTTCTGGTGCGCTCTGCGCGCAGATTCATTCAGCGGCAGCTCGGTGGCGCTGCGCATCTCTTCGAGCAAGCTGATCTGTTCGCGAATGTAATCAAACTCCGGATCACGGGTGATACGTTTTTGCATTTTCCGGCGCAATGGTTCCAGCAGCGGCGTCAGATCCGCGCTCGGTGAATAGCTGGCGGCACGAATCTGGTCCCAGGGCAGGGCATTGGGCAGCGCACTCTCTCCGGTTTCCGCCTTGTCAACAACAAACGGCAGGGCGAGATCAGGCACCACCCCACGGTGCTGGTTACTGCCACCTGATACCCGATAGAACTTGGCCTGCGTCATTTTCAGCTGACCGTGATTGAGCGGAATCAGTGTCTGTACTGTGCCTTTACCGAAAGTTTCGTCACCAATGATCAGGGCGCGACCGTAATCCTGCATGGCGCCGGCGAAAATTTCCGAAGCAGAGGCGCTGTGCCGGTTTACCAGCACCGCCATCGGCCCGCTGTACAGCTGGCCGGGGTACTGATCGGGTTCTGCCGATACCCGGCCGCGGGCATCGCGAACCTGCACCGTCGGGCCGCGGTCGATAAACAGGGATACAAGCTGGGTGGCTTCCGGCAGAGCCCCGCCACCGTTATCGCGCAAATCAATCACCAGGCCGTCAATCCCATCGCGCTTGAGATCCATGATCAACCGGGCGACATCGCGGGTGGTGCTGGTGTAATCGGCATCGCCACGGTGCATTGCCTCAAAATCAAGATAAAAAGTCGGGATGTCGATAACACCGATTCTGGCGCTATGGTCCCCGGCCGGAATTTCCATTACCCGGCTTTTCGCCGCCTGGTCTTCCAGCACAACTTTATTGCGGACAATCGAGATCATTCTGGTGTTGTGCTCGCTCGGGCTGCTGGCAGGAATGACTTCCAGGCGGACGCTGGTGCCTTTCGGGCCACGAATCAGGTTGACCACCTCATCCAGACGCCAGCCAATCACGTTGACCACTTCCTGATCGCCCTGGGCAACACCGACAATCCGGTCGGATGCTTTCAATACGCCACTTTTTGCTGCCGGACCACCCGGGACCAGACGCACTACTTTGGTAAACTCGTCTTCCGCCTGCAACACTGCGCCGATACCTTCCAGCGACCGACTCATGCTGATGGTGAAGTTCTCCGAGTTGTGCGGTGTGTGGTAGTTGGTATGCGGGTCAAAGCTCATGGTCAGCGCATTGATATATATCTGGAATACATCTTCCGGTGTGCTTTGCCGGAGACGCTTGAGCTGACCGGAATAGCGGCGCTGCAGGCGGTCACCGATTTCCTCTTCAGCATCGCCATTCAGGCGCATGGTCAGAACGGCATCCTTGAGACGCTTGTGCCAAAGCATCTTTTTTTCTTCGCCGTCTTTCGGCCAGTCCGCCTTGCTGCGATCCACCAGCACGGTTTCGCGGCTGTTCAGCTCAAGTGAGTCGATGCCTTGTTCAAGGATCGAGAGCAGGTAGCCAATGCTTTCCTCAACCCTCTGCTGATAGCGGTTGAAGATGACGTAGCCGGCACTGAGCTCTCCGTCCTGAAGCTGGTCGTCGAGCTTGTCCCGGTAAACCTGAAATTCCTTGATGTCCGCCTGAATGAAATACAGGTGATTGGGATCAAGGTCGCGTAAATAGCTGTTCAGCAGCTGTGCGGAAAGCTGATCATCCAATTGCCGGTTCTGATAGTGACGATCAAGCCGGGAAATAATTTCCAGAGCAGTGCGGCCATGCACTTGCTCCGGTTGCAGCCCCTGTTGATTTGCCGGCGCAGGCGCAGTCGCAAAGGACATTGCTCCAAAAGCAATGCCTGCCGATAGTGTCAGTCCGAGCAGGATTCGATGGCTGAGAGACAGTTTGCGCATCACCATTCCAGATAAATTCATATTTCGCCACCGCATAGTCAAACGGGCAGGCTTGCCACTGCCACCGGAGCGTACCGCGTCCAGTATAACCAAGCCGGCCCGGATTGCATGTGGCGGCGTCTTGACGGCATTGTCCAATAAATGCAGCCTGCTGCCTGTGACAGCGTGAGAGGGCGACAATTCAATGAATGGCCTGTTTGCCGGCGCGCTGTTGCTGGCGGTGGCTTTGGCACTGGCCCAGCTCCTCGGTGGCCACGCCGAGGTGGCCCCGGCGGTGGTGCAGGGGATGTTCAGTGGCGCCAATCTGGCCGTCGAAGTGTGCCTCGGCCTGGTAGGTGTGCTGACCCTTTGGAGCGGCCTGTTCCGTCTGGCCGAGCGCAGCAGGCTGGCGGACCGTCTGGCATTGACCGTCGCCCCCGTACTGGGCCGGCTGATGCCGTCGGTCGGCCATCATCCCGAAGCGCTTGGCCCGGTTACGCTCAACCTGTCCGCCAACATGCTCGGGCTGGACAACGCCGCTACGCCACTGGGGCTGAAAGCCATGGAGGCACTGCAGAAGCATAACCCGCGCCCGGATACCGCCAGTGACAGCCAGATCATGTTTCTGGTAATGAACACCTCCTCTGTCACCCTGCTGCCAGTAACGGTAATGATGTACCGGGCCCAGCAGGGTGCCGCCAACCCGGCCGACATCTACCTGCCTTTGCTGATGGCGACCACCGCGTCGACCTTTGTCGGGGTCTGGCTGGTGGCCCGGTTGCAGGGTATCCGTCTGAGCCACCCGCTGATTATGACGGTAGCCGTCGCCTGGCTCGGGCTGCTTGCCATCGGCGCCGCGGCCGCGTTGACGCTGCCCGGAGAATCTGCCGCCCGGTTGTCGGGCCTGGCCGGCGCGGTAATTCTGTTGCTGGTGGTTGCCACCTTTGTCGGCAGCGCCCTGCGGGCGCGGCTGAATGTCTATGAAACTTTTATCGAAGGCGCCCGGGAGGGCTTTGACACTGCGGTCCGTCTGATCCCTTATCTGGTAGCGATGCTGGTGGTGATTGCCATGTTCAGGGCCAGTGGCGGTCTGGATCTGCTGCTTGATGGCATTCGTTGGGTGGTAACCCTGTCCGGCATCGACAATCGTTTTGTCGATGCCTTGCCGGTCGCGCTGCTCAAGCCCCTGTCCGGTAGTGGCGCCCGGGCGATGATGATCGAGGTCATGCAGGTCCATGGCGCGGATTCCCTTGCCGGGCGCATGGCTGCGGTGATGCAGGGCAGCACGGAAACAACGTTTTATGTCCTTGCCGTGTATTTCGGCAGCTGCGGTATCGTCCGTATACGCCACGCCCTGTGGTGCGGTCTGGCCGCGGACGGAGCAGGGCTATTTACCGCCATACTGGCCAGCTACCTGTTTTTCGGTTAATCATTACCCCTCGGGGGCTCTCAGGTCAGATCCATCGTAGTCATATCAGGAAGCACAGAGACCTATGAATCAGCGAGCGCACATCCGTCGAGCAGTCGATATGCCGGCGCGACTCAGTAATGGTGAGTTTGAGGGCCGGCCTTGCCAGGTTCGTGATTTTTGCCTTGGCGGGATGTTGGTTGCCGTACCGGCGGAAGAGAGAACCCTGCTGCTTTCTCTTTCCAGAGGCGATGCATTGACTGTATCAGTCGACGTTCAGGGTTTGCGCGGCACCCGGTCGGTGACCCTGAGAGCCCGGCTTGCACGCAAAATAGGTTCAGATCTCGGTCTGGCGTTTGATGCCCCCGATTCAACCAGCCTGCTGGCGGTCCAGAACCATGTTCGCAGCCTGCTGGACAGCGAACATGCGCCGGCGCGACAACCGAGCCTGAGCCGGGAACAAGCCAGACATTCTGCCAGCCAGCTTCTGGATATTACCCGGCGCTTCTGCCTGACCCGTCTGGAAGTGTTTTTCCCGGTGGCCCGTGAAGCCTTGCTGGCCATGGCAGACAAGGCCTCGACCAATGAAGCCCAGCACCCGTGGTTCGAAGCCGCAAAACTGCTCGGTCAGAATGCGACTTCACTGTCGCGTAATTTCGTCGCTCGCAGCAGCCAGATGCTTGAACAGCTTTCCCATGGCCTCGCCAGCCAGTCGCCTGCAACGACCACACAGGAAGATCATCGCAGTGGCAGGCTGTCGCTGGTGGACAAGGATATTTTTGAAGACTGGCTGACACTGAAGGTAATGGCATCAAGAGCGGAGAGCCACTTCAACGAGGAGCTGCTGCACCTTCAGTTACGCTTTGATGAGCTGTTCGCGATCTCTTTGAGCGCCCGTAAAAACCCCCTGCACCCGTCGGCATTCTGTACCGCTTTTGGCGAGTCGTTGAGACTTTTGCCGCTTAAACAGAAAACCGATCGGGTTATTCTGGCCAGCTTTGACCAGACGGTAATTAACCACCTGCAGGATTTCTACAGGGAGTGTAACGAGTCTCTGGCCAGAAATGGCGTGTTAGCGGATCTTGATGTCGGGCGTTATATCAGCGAGCGTTACAGTCAGTCCCATCCGGCGGCGCCGACCGAGGCCGGGGAAGCGCCAGCGGCGGCCGCTCAAAAAGGCCATGAGGCAGTTCCGGAGCAAAAGGAGGCAACACCTCGTGGTGATGATTCCGGGCCTGCACAGGGAGCTGTTCAGGCCGCAGAAAGCGCCAGGGCTGTTCGGCAGAACGCCAACTCAGCATCAAGTCTCGCCGCCCGTCAGTTTGCCTTGCAGCAACACATCGCCAAACATGCTTACGAAACCGTCAGGAAGCTGCTGAGTAGCCATTCGGTTGAAGCGGCCAGACATCGTACTGCCGCACGGCAGCTCGGCACCATGTCTGCCCCGATTGCAGAACAGCAACTTCATGCAACACTCAATCAAATGCAGCGCAGCTTGCCTGAGGACATCGATACCCCGTTACCACAGAGGGTCAGGCAGGCGCTTCAGGGTGATGAGGATGACGTGTACCTTGATGATGAGGCGCAAGCCTCCGTCGAGGTTATCCATAATCTGTTTGCCGGAATCCTGGCCAACCCGGCACTCAGTGATCGCGTTCGTGGCGCCATTCGCAAGCTGGAAGTGCCATTCCTGCGACTTCTGCTTAGTAACGATTCATTTCTTGAAGAAGAGGCGCACCCGGCTCGACAGATGCTCAACCGAATTGCGCACCTCGGGGTGCGTGGCAGTGCCAACCTGCAAGCTCATGAAAGCGAGATTGACAAGGAAGTACAGTCCATTCTTAGTGGCTTTGATGATGATGCCGGCGTCTTTAGTGAGTCTTTACAGAAGCTCGATCGGCTCGCAGAGCGCCAGCAATCGCTTTACCTGCGCAATATGAAGCGGGTGACGGAGAGCTGTGACGGCCGTTACAAGGTGGTGGTAGCACGGCGAGAAGTGAATCAGGCACTTGAGCGACGTATCGGTGGCAAGACAGTCCCCAAGGCAGTGCTCAGCCTGATTGACGCCGGCTGGCGTCAACTGCTGGTACAGACATTGCTGCGCGGCGGTCGTGACAGTCGTGATTGGCACGAATATCTCGGTGTCATTGACCGGATGATCCGCTCGGTGGATCAGGTGCCAATACAGGAGGAGCTGACCGCGATCCTGACATCGATCAAGTCCGGATTGGGACAGGTCGATCATACCCAGATGCAGAACGCCCGGCTTGTTTCCGAGCTGCGCGACCTCCTTTCCCGCAAGGCCCGTGACCAGCAGGCGGCCGATATGGTCGAGGTTCCGGCCGGGCTGGTTGCGGAAGCCGGCAACGGCAGCTCCGAAGTGCAGGGAGAGGTTGAGCAGCGCTGGGCCCGTCGCGCCCAGCGCCATGAGGTCGGGGACTGGTTCAGCTATTTTGATAATGGTCGGGACCAGATGGTGCGGCTGGCCTGGACCGACGAGGAAAAGCTGACCTTCGTGTTTGTGAATCATCAAGGCATGAAGGTCACTGAATACAGTCTTGATCAGTTTGCCGAGCGTCTCGCCTCCGGGCAGATGCAGCAGATCGATAATCTTGATGCCCCGGCAGTTGATCGTGGACTGGAAAACATGGTCCAGCGGGTTTATGACCAGATGGCCCATCAGGCTACCCATGATGATCTCTGTGACCTGATTAATCGTCGCGAGTTTGAGCGTCGTCTGCGTCAGAGGCTGGCTGCCGGAAGCCAGCATGGTACCTTGCTGTACCTTGATATCGACCAGTTCAAGGTGGTTAATAATCTGGCCGGTCCGCAGGCTGGAGATGAGCTGTTATTGAAGTTCAGTGCTTTACTGAAAGAGCAATTCCCGGGCACATTGATTGCCCGGCTGGGTGGGGATGAGTTTGCCATGTGGCTTGAGGATTTACCTCCCGAGGCTGCCCTGCGTTCAGCGGAACAGCTGTGCCGGCGCATTCCCAATGAGCGTTTTGTCTGCGGCGGGAAGCCGTTTTCCATTACTGTGAGTTGCGGTCTGGTGCAGCGTGAAAATTCCGCGCATACAGCGGCCGAGCTGATGCGCAATGCAGATAGCGCCTGTCATGCAGCCAAGGAGGCGGGTCGGAATAGACTGCAGCGCTACGCGGTTGATGACAAGGATATGGTCAAGCGCGATGACATCATGGCCTGGGTTACCCGGCTTAACGAAGCGATTGAAAGTGATCGGCTGTTATTGCGCTGCCAGCGTATCGAGAGCACCAGCGACAGTAGCGCCTTGCCTGCCTATGAAGTGCTGATTTCGATATCGGGTGATGACGGCGAGCTGATCGCGCCTTCCGAGTTCATGCATGCCGCAGAGCGCTACAATCGCATGCACGCGGTGGACCGCTGGGTGGTATCGAACGTGCTGCGCTGGATGCATGCCAACCCGCTGGCAATCGACAAGCTTGACCATCTCTCCATTAACCTTTCCGGGCATTCTCTGAACGATACCTCCTTGCTGGAGTTTCTGTTCGAGCTGTTCCAGCTTTACCCGGTGCCACGAGACCGGATCTGTTTTGAAGTCACAGAAACGGCTGCCATTTCCAATCTTGAAGATGCCGCCGATTTCATTCGTGAGCTGCAGGGGCTGGGCTGTCGTTTCTCGCTGGATGATTTCGGCTCCGGTCTGGCCTCGTACGGCCACCTTAAACATCTGCCGGTGGACTACATCAAGATTGATGGCAGCTTTATCCGGGACGTTGCCGACGATCCGGCGGATCTGGCTCTGGTGCGATCTATCAATGAGATGGGGCACCTGATGGGCAAACGCACCATCGCCGAATACGTCGAGAACGACCAGATCCGCGGATTGCTCGCTGAAATCGGCGTGGACTATGTCCAGGGTTTCGGGGTGGAAAAGCCCCGGCCACTCGACAGTCTGTCAGCGGCCTGAAGGTAATGTCGTTTCGCTGCCCGTTGTCACATCAATCACTCGGCGGCCTCTGTTATAGTAACGCCAGCTACTGTCTCTGGAGTTCGCATGTTACATACCTTCGATATCCGCCAGGGGGCACTGGTGGAGCTGCCCTCGGCGATGGAGCGTCCGGGAGGGCTTGGTGCTGCTCGCTGGATTGATCTGGTTGGTGAGGACGACGCAGAGCGGGCACTGCTGGAAACCATTTATACCGCACCGCTGCCGGATGCCGACGATGTCGAGGAAATCGAGGCATCGGCCCGCTATTTTACTGACGAGCAGGGCATTCATGTTCACTCCCTGTTTCTGCATTACAGCGAAGGCCGTCACCGTACCACGTCGGTAGCACTGATCCTGCAACCTGATCGTCTGGTCAGCCTGCGTGATACCGAGATTGCCGACTTCCGCCTGATGCGCATGCGTACCCGCCGTGGCTGGGTGAAGGTGGAAGAACCGCTGGATATTCTGCTCAGCATACTGGAGCAGAAAGTCGAGAACCTGGCCGACTCGCTTGAGCACGTTCACGGTCAGCTGGAGGATGTCAGCTACCATGTGCTGGAGGATGAGGATGCCGAACTGGAAGACAGCATCGACCGGCTTGCCAAGCTGGAAGACTCCAGCGGGAAAATTCGTCTGTGCCTGATGGACACCCAGCGTTCGGTATCATTTATCCAGCGCCACCTTCGCTCGGATACCGAAAGGCGTGCCCAGTGTCTGGAGATGCAGCACGATCTTGACACTCTGATGGCACACACCACTTTCATGTTCGACAAGATCAACTTCCTGATGGAAGCGGCGCAGGGCTTTATCAATATCAAACAGAGTCAGGTGATCAAGACCTTCTCGATTGCGGCGGTAGTATTTTTGCCGCCGACCATGGTGGCCAGTGTCTATGGCATGAATTTCCGGGTTATGCCGGAACTGGACTGGCAGCTGGGCTATCCCTTTGCGCTGCTGGTGATGCTGCTGGCCGGGCTGGCACCGTACGTCTACTTCAAGCGCAAGGGCTGGCTCTGAGCCACTAGCGCGCGCGGTAGTGCCGGTCTTCCGAACATACCGCGCGCTGTTCTTCGACCAGCCTGATCAAATGGGCTTCCAGGGAAAAGGTGGCGACGCCGTGCAGAAATGCCGGCACGTCGCTGTACACCCGGGCAACCAGATCAGCCGGGGTGCTGTCCGGGAATGACTTCAATGCCTGGAACACTTTCTCTTCACGGGCCAATCGGTGACCGATGGTTGACTCAATGGTCTGCACCGGGTTGCGAATCACGTCGCCATGCCCCGGAGCAATCTGACTGATGGTTTCGTCCAGCAAGCGCTGCAGTGAACGCAGGTAGGCACTCATGGAACCGGATGGCGGGGCAATGACTACGGTGGAACCGTTGATCAGGTGATCGCCGCTAAACAGCAGGCCGCTTTGTTGTTCGAGATAGCAGAGATGATTGCTGACGTGTCCGGGCGTGGTAATCACCCGCAGAGACAGACCACCGAGCTCGATCAGGTCACCGTCAGCCAGCACCCGGTCCGGCGCCCAAGTGTCATCCTGCAATGGATCGTCCAGCACCTCGGGGCCAATTACCTCACCGCTGCAGTGCTGACGCAGTAGCGCAACCGCGGGCGAGTGATCGCGGTGGGTGTGGGTGACCAGCACGCGGGTCAGAGGCCGTTCCAGCAGGGCACTTGCTCGCAGAATATTGTCGATATGACGGTTATCCGCGGGGCCGGGATCCAGCACCGCCAGGCCCTGATGATCTGCAATCAGGTAAGTGTTGGTGCCAGGACCACTCATCATTCCAGGGTTGAGCGCCAGCAATCGCCAGATTCCCTGGGCGATTTCTACCGGTTGGCCGGGTGTCAGTGCGAACATGGCTGCTTTCTCTGCTTCAGTAGGTTCTTCAGTAGGTCGTCACGCTCAGTGGCTCAATCTGCCAGCGCAGATCGGCCTTGCCGCGCAGACCAGTGATGCGGGCTACCGCATTGAACGGGTAACCGCCGTTGGGCGGTATCTGCAGCACCACGTCGATCCGGTCCCGGCCGATTTCGCTGCAGCTTTCTTCAGTCGGACACTGGGAGACGACAAGCTCCAGTCGTACCGAGGAAATACGCTGTTCGCTGAGATTCTGCAGCTTGCCAGACAGGCGTACGCCATTCTCGGTTGGCCTGGCCTGGTCAAGCGTCACCTCGACCAGAGCCGGGTCGGACAGGCTGTGATCGGTCAGCTGCTGATAGATCAGGCTGGCAAAAATCACCCCGGCAGTCAGCAGCACCACCAGCGCAGTGGCCGCGAAAAGACGTTTCTCTGCTTTCCAGCTATTCACCAGCAGCACCAGTGCTGCCGTGAAGACAATCAGTGACAACAGAATCTGAGCCATCCCGTATAATTCCCCCTGCCATACGCCGAAGACATTCCGGAGTCATGATGTTTGTTGTGTTGTCGCCCGCCAAGACGCTGGACTATACATCAGTTGTCCCTGCTATAGATGCCAGTCTGCCACGCCTGTTGCCGCAGAGTGAATCACTCAACAGATTGTTGCGTGAACACAGTGCCAGCTCCCTGAGCAAACTGATGAGCATCAGCGACAACATTGCCCGCCTCAACGTCGAGCGCAACCATGCCTGGCAGCCTGTGCCCGGGCCGGAGAACGCCCGGCCAGCGCTGTTCGCCTTCCGTGGCGATGTTTACACCGGGCTGCAGGTCGAGCAGTTCAGGGCGAAGGACATCAAGCAGGCGCAGAAGCGGCTACGCATCCTGTCCGGGCTTTATGGCCTGCTCAGGCCGCTCGACATGATCCAGCCATACCGGCTGGAGATGGGCACAGCGTTGGCGAACCCGGCCGGACGCGACCTGTACGCGTTCTGGGGCGACACCATTACCGAGCTGTTAAAGCAGGACATGGACAAGGCCGGCGCCGATGTTCTGGTCAATCTGGCGTCGCAGGAATACTTCCGTTCGGTCAGGCCGAAAAAGCTGGGTGCCCGGATTGTCACGCCGGTGTTCGAGGACGAGAAAAATGGCAAGTACAAGATCATCAGCTTTTACGCCAAGAAGGCACGAGGCCTGATGGCGGCCTGGATCATCAGGAATAATATTACTGACCCGGCCGGGCTGGAGCACTTTGCCGAGGCTGGCTACGCATTTTCGCCAGCCAACTCTGGCGCTGACACGCTGGTGTTTCGTCGCCAGGAAGGAGCAGGGCAGTGAGGCAGCATTGCCTGCCACTGGCAGGGCAGACAATGCTGCAGACAGGAATTTACTTGTCGTCGTCTTTTTCAAACTCACTACGGGCGGCATAGAAGCCGGTTTTCAGGCCGTCCCAGGCCAGCTCGATGCCGTCCCGCAGATCTTCCAGCGCGCGCTCGGATGCTTTTTCCAGCTCGCCCAGACGACCCTCAAGTTCCTGACGTTTGCTGCGAAATTCCGTTACCTGTTGTCTGGCTTTGTCCTGCAGTTCGTGACTCAGGTCTTCAACGCGATGCTCAAAGCGATCAAGTTGGTAGTCCCAGTCTTCCAGTTGATGACGGATCTTGTCGATAAAAGAGGATTCGCTCATAAATGCTGCTCCATGTGATGTCCGGAAAGGCCCGACAGGGTCCCTGTGGTTGTGCATTATGCCGCTGCCGGTTGGCAGCGGCTTGACACATATCAAGACGACTGCCAGGGGGAGCTGAAGTTCGCCGGTTTTACCACCAGAATATCGGCATTGCTGTGCAACAGGATCTGCTCCGCTGTGCTGCCCAATAGCAGGCGGCGGATCGCACCACGATGTACGGTGCCGAGCACCAGCACGCCGGGGTGCTGGTCCATGTATTCGCCAAGGGCCCGGTGCGGTGCGCCTTCGAGCATTACCGCGTCATTGTCACTGACGCCGTAGCTGACAGCGCAATCATGCAGACGTGTCTGGTAATGCTTGCGCAGGGTCTCAAGGTCAGAGAGTGACACCGGCACGGCTTCGCCGGCAAGCATGATCAGGGTTTCGTCCGGGTACTCGACAACGTGGGCCAGCTGCATCTGGCCGTTGATGCGGGCACTGATCGCCCGGGCTGCGCTGACAATATCGTCGTTCAGCGTGTCGGGGTGGTCCAGACCGTGGTCCGGGTCTACTGCGGCCAGCACGGTGGGGTGCTGTGGCCAGGGAGTTTCGGCAACGCACAGTACCGGACAGGGCGCCTTGCGGATGACTCGCCAGTCCCGCGGTGTTAATACCAGACGCTGCAGCAGCGGCTCCTGCACCCGATGCAGCATCAGTAAAGCAGGGTCAGCGCGGCGTATGAAATCTTTAAGCGCTGTCGATTCGGCCTGATCCCAGAAAATATGGGTTTCGCTATCGGGGGCGTCGAGCTTGTCCAGTGCCTTGCGCAGCTGTTTCTCCCAGCCACGCATGATGTTGTCACGGGCACGATCCAGATGCTCCCGGTTCGGCCCGACCGCACGGACCAGCGCTGCAGAATAGGCGTTGACGTAAAGTTGCAGCGGGGCGGCCATGCTTCTGGCCAGCGCCACGGCTTTCGCCAGTGCCGGCTGCGGCGCATTGATTTCACTGTCCAGCAGGACAACAACAGGCTTCATGTCAGATTCCGTCAAAAGTGGGATCAGGCGCGCAGGCGGCCATTTCCACAGAGGCTTTCGCGGTCGAGAATTTCAATCTCCCGACCCTCAACGGCAAGCATCCCCTGTTGCTGGAAGCGGGTAAAGATGCGGCTTACCGTTTCGACGGCCAGACCAAGATAGTTGCCAATGTCATAGCGCGACATCGGCAGGCGGATTCGATGCGCGGAAAGGCCGCGGCGCTGCTGGCGGGCCGAGATCGACAGTAACAGGGAGGCGATACGGTCATCTGCGGATTTCTTGCTGAGCAGCATATGCAGCTCACGATCAGCCTGAATTTCACGACTCATCAGGCTGAAGAAATGGTGCTGCAGGGAGGGAATCTTGCTGGACAGCTCCTCAAGGCGGGTAAACGGAATTTCACATACCGACGAGGTTTCCAGAGTTTTTGCCGAACTCATGTGGTGGGCAGTGCTGATGCCGTCCATACCGACAATTTCGCCGGGCAGGTAAAAGCCGGTAACCTGCTCCTCGCCTTCCTCGGACAGGGCATAGGTTTTTACTGCACCACTACGTACAGCGAACACAGACTCGAACGGATCGGAGGCCCGGAACAAGTGCTCGCCACGTTTCAGGGGACGTCCCCGGCGCATAATATCCTCAAGCTCGTCGAGCTCATCCACTGAGACCGCAAGCGGCAGGCAAACAGGGCTGAGACTGCATTCATTGCACGATGTACGGTGCTGCGCCATGACAGGTCGTCCTTTGGTATCGCTGACCAGCTGGAGGTGGTTGGTGCCCATTATAGTCTCCCGATTTTCGGCTTATGCAACCTTGTCGATGTAATTTTCTGATAAATCCCCCGGGGTATACCAATCAGCTCTGCCCGCAAGGGCCGCCAGTCAGATAATCCGGCTGTAATGGCGCTTCAGGCCATCCTTCTGGTAAGCATCGAAGATCATGGCTACCGCCCGGGCCAGCAACCTGCCGATAGCGGTCAGGCGCAATGTTTTCCAGTCAAACTCCACCAGCCCGTCCTGCACCAGTCGACTTATCTGCATAAGCTCCGGGCCGAAGTACTGGCGGGCATCAATGTTCCAGCGCTGCGACAGGGCTTCGAGATTGACTTCCATCTGGCACAGCAAGGTGGTGATCAGGTCCCGGCGGATCTGGTCATCGAGGGTCAGCAGGCAGCCACGCTCCAGCGGCAGGCGATCTTCATCGATATCAGATTGCCATTCCTCAATGGACTTCTGGTTCTGCCCGTAGAAGGTGCCCAGTGCGCTGATGGCAGAGGTGCCAAAACCGAGCAGGTCGGCATCACCGTGCAGGGTGTAGCCCTGAAAATTGCGGTGCAAGGTGCCATTGCTCTGCGCCTCGGCCAGCGCATCAGAGGGCAGGGCAAAATGGTCCATGCCGATCAGCAGGTAGCCGGCCGACTCCAGCATTTCCCCGGCGCGGGAAAACATCCGCAGCTTCTCCTCCGCGGACGGCAGGGTCTGCTCGCTGATCTGTCGCTGAACCTTGAAGCGGGCCGGCAGGTGCGCGTAGTTGTACAGCGATATCCGCTCCGGTCTCAGTGTCAGCAACTGCTCGACGGTGCGGGCCAGGCTGGTTTCCGATTGCCAGGGCAGGCCATAGATAAGATCGGTGTTGATCGAGCGATAGCCAAAGTCGCGCAACCAGCCGAACACATCCTCAATCATGCTGTAAGGCTGCACCCGGTTTACTGCTTCCTGCACCCTCGGATCAAGATCCTGCACACCGAGACTGGCCCGGTTAAAGCCGAGGCCGCGCAGCAGCCCAATGCGTGACTGGCTCACGGTGCGTGGATCAATTTCCACGGAATAATCGGCGCGATCGTCTTCGAGTAGATGGAACTGTCGGGCAGTGTGATAGACCAGTTCCGTCATCTGCGCGTCAGAAAGATAGGTGGGGGTGCCGCCACCCCAATGCATCTGCAAAACCGGGCGCTGATTGTCGACCCGCGCTGCCTTCATGCTCAGTTCGCGCAACAATCGCTTCAGGTATTCATCGGCGCGACGGGTATCGGCGGTCACAACGCGATTGCAGGCGCAGTAATAACAGACGTGCTGGCAAAACGGGATATGCAGGTAAAGCGACAGCGGCCGGCGCGCCTGATTGCCGTGCTCCAGCGCCTGCCAGTAATCATCCGCCGTCACTTCTTCATGGAACTGAAGCGCTGTCGGATAGGATGTGTAGCGTGGTCCCTGATCGCCGTAGCGACGTATCAGATTGGTATTCCATTCGGTCATCGCGGCCACCCGCAGTATCAATGGCGCCAGTATGGAGCGGCCAGCACCGGTGGTGTTGATGCACGTCAATGATGGTGCAGGTGATGCTCCTCTGCCGGTGCCTGCATGATGCCGTGATCTGCGTGCAGGCCATGGGCGCCGGACAGTCCCTGCCAGAACAGCCAGCCCGCCATCAGCAAGGCCATGACTGCGGCCAGCCGTCGCCAGCCCTGACGACGCAAAATGGTGAGTAGCCCGGTGGCAACACCGCCAACCGCTACCGGTGGAACCGTGACCAGACCGAACACCAGCATGACGGCGCCGCCGTGCCAGAGGTCAGCGCTGGAAACGGCCAGTGCCAGCGCGGTGTATAGCAAACCGCATGGTAAAAAGCCCCACAATCCGCCCAGCAGCAGTGCTTGCCAGGCGTGACGAATCGGCACCAGCGAGGTGGTCAGCGGTTGAATCCGTCGCCACACATTCAGGCCGATTTTTTCCATGCCCCGCAGACCAATGTCGTGGCCAAGCAGCATCAACCCCACCAGCAGCATCAGCACCGCCGACAGCAGCCAGGCGACCGGCGCGGCAGCAGGCAGGGCATCCAGTAACCATTGGCCCATGCCACCGGCAATCAAGCCAAGCAGCGAATAGGTCGTGACCCGCCCGCCGGCAAACAGGAATTGCCACCACCACAACTTGCGGCCACGCCGTTGCGATTCATTCACCGCCATGGACAGGCCAAGGCTGATGCCGCCGCACATGCCAAGGCAGTGCCCGGCGCCGGCAAGTGCCAGCAGTGCTGCAGCGGAGATAGATTCAGCCAGCGTCACTGGATGTCGTCCTCATCGGCATCGGCATCGGCATCGGTATCCGCATCTGCTTTGCGGTGCTGTTCCTGATCATCAAAAACGATGCGCCAGGCCGGGCTGTCCAGATCGTCGAACTGACCACGGCGCAGTGCCCAGATAAATGCCCAGACTGCGATTGCTACCACCACTGAAGCCAGCGGCACGAGAAAAATCAGGATTTCCATGACGCCAACCTTGCCGCATTCCAGGTAACCAGCAGCGAGCTGGCCGACATACCGATTGCTGCCAGCCAGGGCGGAATCAAGCCGGCCATGGCAAACGGTATCATGATCAGGTTGTAACCCAACGCCCAGGCCATGTTCTGTTGCAGGGTGCGATAACTACGTTGTGACAATGCCAGCAACCAGGGCAGGGCGGCCAGTTGCGGCCGTAACAGATAGATGCCGGCGGCCTCTCTTGCCAGAGCGCTGCTGTCAGCAACAGCAACGCCAACATCCGCGCGCAACATCGCCGGTGCATCGTTGACACCATCGCCGGTCATCAGCACGCGCCGATCTTGCTGTTGCAGATCGGCAACCCACTGCGCTTTGTCGGCCGGCTGCTGACCCGCCCGCCAACTGTTGATAGATAGTGCGGCGGCCACCGCCGCAACCGGCCCGGGCTGATCCCCGGAAGCAAGATGAAGCTGCAGACCCGCCGCAGATAACTGTTGGCATACTGCGGCGGCATCTTCGCGTAAAGGATCGTGCAGACGGATCAGATAAACCGGTTGTCCGTCGCAGTAAAGCGCGAGGTCTGTTAGCCCGGCATCACCACCATATTCAGCAGGAGCCCGGCCAATGCGCCAATGGCTATTCCGGAACATGCCACTGACGCCATCGCGACGGTGCTGCAGTTCGGTTAATGTCACTTCGGTGCTGGCATCCAGTTGCTGTATTGCTTTCGCCAGCGGGTGGGAGGAACCGGCCTCAAGTGCCGCAGTAATCGCGCGCAGCGTCTGTTCATTCCGGTTCGCTGTCAGCAAGCGGGTTTCCGCCACTGCAAACGCTGCCTGAGTCAGGGTGCCGGTTTTATCCAGCATCACATCAGTGATTTGCCGTGCCTTCAGCAACTTGCGCGGATCGGCCACCAGTACACCATGACGCAGGGCGGCACTGACAGAGGCGGAAATACTTAGGGGCCCGGCCAGTGCCAGCGCGCAAGGGCAGGTCACCACCAGTACGGCGATGGCATGTTCAAAAGCGATGGTGGCGCCACTGCTCCAGTGCCACCAGAGAGTAATGCCAGTGAGCACCAGTACCACGGCAACAAAGCGCGACGCGATCCATTCGAACCGCAGGGTTTCGCCTTGCCGCCGGTCCACCGCCTGATCCACCATCCGGCCGATGCGCGCCAGCAGGCTGTCGCTGGCGCGGCCGCTGGCCTCAATATCGATCAAGCCTTCGCAAACTTTTGTGCCGGCATGCACGGTTTCACCGCAGCGCCGGGAAACCGGCACGGATTCACCGGTAAGAGTGGCCTCCTCAATACTGGCATTACCCTGAGTGATCACGCCGTCGACAGGCACCAGCTCGCCACTGCGAATCTGCAGCCGATCACCGCTGTTTACCATCATCGCCGGCACCGGCTGCCAGATATCGTTCTGCCAGCGACGTACCACAAGTGGCAGGCCCTGTTGCAGCTGTACCAGTTGACGACCGACTCTGGCTCGCTGGCGCTGTTCAATCCAGCGGCTGATCAGCAAAAAGAAAACAAACATGGCGATAGATTCAAAATAAACGTGCTGGCCACCGGTAAACGTAAAAACAACACTTCCTGTCCAACCCGTCAGAATTGCCAGTGACACTGGCACGTCCATGCTGACCATGCGCGCTTGCAGCGATTTCCAGGCGCCGTGGAGAAACGGCCAGCCGGAGTAGAACACCACCGGCGTTGCCACCAGCACACCGGCGATGCGGAAAAAATCGCGCCACAGTGGCTCAAAATCACGAAATGCGCCGAGATACAGGGCAACGGCATACATCATTGCCTGCATGCTGCCGAGCCCGGCTACCAGCAGCCGGGCCAACAACTGACGACTGGCGCGACGGTCGTCGTTCAGCTGGGATTCCCGTGCCGGCAGGCGCGGGCGGTATCCGAGATCATGCAAGCGGCGGGCAATATTCCCGGGACTGAAATCGGCGCCAGTTACTTTCAGTCGCAAGGTCGTCAGATTCAGCGACACCGACACGACTCCGGGCATTTCTTTTAACGCCCGTTCGATCAGCCAGACGCAGGCAGCGCAATGAACACCATCCAGCGACAGCGTCAGAGTACGCTGCTCGCCATGAACTTCGATAAAGGGGGCGACCAGTTCAGGCAGCTCAAACAACGCCAGCGTCAGCTCCTCGCCGGCGGCAGGAATGCTGGCCAGTTGCTCGCCGCGAAAACTGTAGTAATCGCCGAGGCCGAGACCATGAATGGTTTCAACCGCTGCGGCACAGCCGGCACAGCAGGCTGGTACTTCGCCATCCGGTGTGCGCGCGAGCACAGGTCTTGCGGTGGGTGTGCCGCAGTGCCAGCAATGGACATCCTGCTTCAATGCCCGGCTCCCATCTGCACTGAACCATCGGCAGAAATCTGCGTTGGTCCGGCCAGACGCCAGCCGACATCGTCGGAAGAAATCCGGATATGCCAGTTGCCGGGAGGAAGTATTGCATCAAGCCGGTAGCCGCCGTCAGCTTGATAGCTCAGGTTGTACTCGCGATCCTCACTCGCCAGCGTGCGGTGCCGCAACAACAGCGTCAGCTGCTGCGGCCAGACCATGTCGCGAGTCGCCTTAAAACGGAACAGGGTTATGCCATCAGCGGCTGTGGCGCTAACGCCGATGCCGAAATCCGCTGCCAGATTTTCCGCCGCCATACTGCGATTGGTGCCACGGCCCTCCCGATACCAGTCATCCAGCACCAGGTCATCGGCATTTTTTGTCGCCACCGTGACCAGAATAATGCCGGTTACCACCGACGATGCCGGTATCGCAATCACAAACCATACCCAGGCCTGCTTGTACCAGGGCGGTTCAGGGGCGGCCGGCGATGAAGCGGGATTCGCGCTCGCGACGGATACCTTGCTCATCAATGTCCTCCATTACAAACCAGACGGTGCCGGTTTCGACTGTGTGATAGAACGGATCAAAACCCAGCGTCACACCCACAGTGGCATGACTGCCGGCGGGGATGAATACGGTTTCCGGACCATTCCAGACCAGTCCTTCGGCGCCGCGGAATGACAGCCGGAAGGTCTGGTCGCGCTGGGTCTTGTTAATGACTTCAAGACGGTAACTGTTTTCAATGCTGCCATCGCTGGCAACGCGATAAAGGTTGGTGCGATCACGGATCACATCCAGCTCCGCCGGCACGCGCAGGAACAGGGCGGTAACAAACAGCGCCGACATCAACATTAAAACGATGCCGTAGCCAATCAGCCGTGGCCGCAAAATACGGCTTTTCAGTCCGGCCAACGCATTTTCGGTGGTGTAGCGAATCAGGCCGCGCGGCTTGCCGACCTTGTCCATCACCAGGTCGCAGGCGTCGATACAGGCGGCGCAAGTGATGCATTCATACTGCAGGCCGTCACGGATATCGATACCGGTCGGGCAAACCTGAACGCATAACCCGCAATCAATGCAGTCACCGACATTGGCTTCATCGCGGCTCTTGGCGCCGCGGGTACGTGGCTCGCCACGTTTCTCGTCATAGCTGACGATCAGGGTGTCGTGATCAAACATCACACTCTGAAACCGTGCATAGGGGCACATGTACATGCATACCTGCTCACGCATCCAGCCGGCGTTGGTGTAGGTCGCGACGGTAAAAAAGCCGATCCAGAACATTTCCCAGCCGCCGAGCTGTATCTGGAAGAAGCGATAAACCAGATCAGTAATCGGAGTGAAATAGCCGACAAAGGTGATGCCGGTAAGCAGCGCCAGCAGCAGCCATAAAGTGTGCTTGCTGACACGTTTTTTCAGTTTGCTCAGAGTCCAGGGTGCGGCATCCAGTTTCAGTCGGGCACTGCGGTCACCCTCGATCCTGTCTTCGATCTTGGTGAAAAAGCGGGTCCAGGTAGTTTGCGGGCAGACATAGCCACACCATACCCGGCCGGCCAGCACGGTGAAAAAAAACAACGCGAAGGCCGCCAGAATCAGCAGCCAGGACAGCAGGACAAAGTCCTGTGGCCAGAAGGTCATCCCAAAAATATGGAACTGGCGGCCGGGCAGGTCGAACCAGACCGCCTGTCGCCCCTGCCACTGAATCCAGGGTACAACCAGATACAGCCCCATGGTGGCCCACACAGTAATCTCGCGAATCCGTTCGAAGCGGCCATTAATGGATTTCGGGTGGATTTTCTCCCGCGCCGCATACAGGCTGATTTCCACGGCGTCGCTGTCGCGTGGCGTGACATCAATTGCCTTGATCCGCTTGTCATCTTTCACAGTGTTCTCCTCGTGGAGCCATCCGGAGTTATTTTACTGCGCCGGGCAAAAAAAAGGCCTGCGGTGGAACGCCGCAGGCCTCCTTGCCAGAGCGGCATACCGGTTACTGTCGGGACAAGCCGTAAATATAAGCGGTGAGCACGTGAATGCGTTCTGCCGACAGCACTTCGCCAAAAGCTGGCATAACGCCCCCACGTCCCTGACGAATGGCTGCTTCGATATCGGCAAGAGTGCTGCCGTATAACCAGATATCGTCGGTCAGATTCGGCGCACCCAGCATCGGGTTGCCAATGCCTCCGGCGCCATGACAGGCGGCGCACATCATGAAGCGCGGTTCGGCGCGCTCAATGGCGGCACGCTTGGCCGGATCTTCGCGCAGGGAAGGGCGAGAAAGGCTCTGCACATACAACGCCATATCACGAGCCGCTTCGTCGGTGCCACCGATGGCCGCGATCATCGGTGGCATCATGCCGCGACGGCCGTTCAGCAGGGTAGTGCGAATGGTTTCCGGGGCTCCGCCGTAGAGCCAGTCGTTATCGGTAAGGTTGGGGTAGCCGCGAGCACCGTTGGCGTTGGCACCGTGGCAGGTGGCGCAGTTATTGGCAAACAACCGGGCGCCAACTTCCATGACTTCCTGATGCTGCCAGAGCTCTTCCACTGGCACCTGGGCATACTGTTCGAAAATCGGCTGGGTTTGTTTATGGACGAAATCGACTTCTTCCTGCCACTGACCTTCCTGAGTCCAGCCGAGCATGCCCGGATATTTTCCGAGGCCCGGATACAGCACCAGATAGACCACGCTGAACACCAGCGTCAGGATAAACAGCCATAGCCACCAGCGCGGTAACGGAGTGTTTTTTTCCTCAATGCCATCGAATACGTGGCCCGTGGTTTTTTTGCTCGCTTCCTCTTCACTGATGCTGCGATTCCACAGCAGCAGGCCGGCACAACCAACCAGCAGAATGACGGTGAAGGCGATGATGTACCAACTCCAGAAATCACTCATGGCGCTTTGGCTCCCGTGAAAATTCGTTTTGATCTGCCTCGAACGGCAGGTTGGCGGCATCTTCATAGCGGGACTTGCGGCCCGGCCAGAACACCCAGATCACCATCACCACAAAGGCGATAAAGAACAGCAGGGTAAACCCGGTCTGAAAGCTGATGACGTCCATTGTTATCTCCCGGTCATGGCGTGGCCAAGCTGCTGCAGATATGCCACCAGCGCATCTTCTTCGGTTGCTTCAGCCCACTCGCCAGAAACCTTTTCCATCTGCTCGGCCAACATTTCGTCGCTGTAGGCAACGCCGAAAATATCCTTGAACAGGCGCAGCTTGCGCTCGATGTGTTGCCAGTCGACCTTGCTGCGCGCAAGCCATGGATAGCCGGGCATGTTTGACTCCGGCACGACGTCGCGCGGGTTACGCAGGTGAACACGATGCCAGTCATCGCTATAGCGGCCACCGACACGGGCCAGGTCCGGACCGGTGCGCTTCGAACCCCACAGGAACGGATGCTCCCAGACGTCCTCGCCAGCAACAGAGTAGGGGCCGTAACGTTCGGTTTCGGCGCGGAACGGACGCACCATCTGGGTGTGGCAAACGTGGCAGCCTTCCCGGATATAAACGTCGCGACCTTCCATTTCCAGTGCCGTGTACGGGCGCAGGGTTTTCAGCGGTTCGGTGGTCGATTTCTGCCAGAACAGCGGCACAATCTGGGCCAGGCCGGCCAGGCTGATCACCACCAGCACCAGCACTATCATCAGACCGACATTCTTCTCGACTCTCTCATGGGCATTCGACATGTCGGGGCTCCTCAGGCTGCGGCCAGATTGCTTTCGTTGCGGTCATTGTTTTCTTCACGCAGCGTTTTCCAGACATTCCAGGCCATCAGCAGCATGCCCAGGAAGAAAATGGTGCCGCCGATCAGTCGTACCACGTAGTAGGGGAAGCGGGCTTCCATTTCCTGAACGAACGAATAGGTCAGGGTGCCGTCGGCATTGACTGCGCGCCACATCAGGCCCTGCATCAGCCCGGAGACCCACATTGAGGCGATGTACAGCACGGTGCCGATGGTGGCGAGCCAGAAGTGGGTGTAGATCCAGGCGGTGCTGTACATGCCCTGACGGTTGAACACCCGTGGGATCAGCACATACATGCAGCCCATGGTGATCATCGCCACCCAGCCCAGCGCGCCGGAGTGAACGTGGCCAATGGTCCAGTCGGTATTGTGGCTGAGCGCGTTCACGGTCTTGATCGACATCATCGGGCCTTCAAAGGTCGACATGCCGTAGAAGCTCAACGCAACGATCATGAAACGGATAATCGGATCGGTGCGCAGTTTGTGCCAGGCCCCGGACAGGGTCATGACACCGTTGATCATGCCGCCCCAGCTTGGCGCCAACAGCACGATCGAGAACACCATGCCGAGGGACTGAACCCAGTCCGGCAGCGAGCTGTAATGCAGGTGGTGCGGGCCGGCCCACATGTAAACCGCAATCAGCGCCCAGAAATGCACGATCGACAGACGATAGGAGTACACCGGCCGGCCGGCCTGAATCGGCACAAAGTAATACATCATGGCCAGGAAGCCGGCGGTCAGGAAAAACCCCACCGCATTGTGGCCGTACCACCACTGCACCATGGCATCAATGCCGCCGCCGTACAGTGAATAGGACTTCCACATCGAAACCGGCACTTCCAGATTGTTGATCACGTGGAGCATGGCGATGGCAAGAATAAAGGCGCCGTAGAACCAGTTCGCGACATAGATGTGCGAGGTGGTACGACGGGCCACCGTGGTAAAGAACACAATCGCGTAAGCCACCCAGACCACAGTGATCAGGATATCAATCGGCCATTCCAGCTCGGCGTATTCCTTGGTGCTGGTCAGGCCCAGCGGCAGCGTGATGGCGGCCAGCAGGATCACCAGTGTCCAGCCCCAAAAGGTGAACGCTGCCAGCTTCGGAAACGCCAGTGGCGTCTGACAGGTGCGCTGCACGACATAGTAGGAGGAACCGATCAGGGCGCTGCCACCGAACGCGAAAATCACCGCGTTGGTATGCAGCGGCCTTAGCCTGCCAAAACTGAGCCAGGCAATATCAAAATTGAGTGCTGGCCAGGCCATCTGCGCAGCGATAAACACGCCGACCAGCATGCCAACAACGCCCCAGACAATGGTGGCAATGCTGAACTGCCTGACAACGGTGTAATGGTAGTTGATCGGTCCGGAAGGGGGGGTATGGGTCATCGGTCTTCCCTTGTTTACCAGTAAACGCTGCCAACAAACGCCGTCACGGCGTGGCAGCGCGCAAAGTGGGGCGGTTGCAACCCTATCGCGACGGCCTTGCGGGAACCTTGATACAGGTCAACACCGCCCGCGCTGGCATTGATTATCAGCGCTTATCGCGCCGAATTCGAGCGTCGGAATGCGGACAGGCACGGGTTCGCTTCCAGAACGACGGTCAAAGCTGATGCGCTTCCATAAACTCTGCAGTGACAGCGACGGTTGCCGCGGGATCTTCTTCATGTGGCACATGACCAAGCTCGGCAAATCGCGCCAGCTCACTGCCGGCAATATCCTCATGCATCTGCTCGCCGACATGCGGCGGAATCAGGCGGTCCCGGCCACCCCAGATAATCAGAGTGGGCACAGCGATGGTTTTCGCGCGTTGGCGGGCATCATCCCGGGCCGACATCTGCCGGAAACGTTCCACCAGCGCAGCCCGGTTACCTTCACGCAGGGTCAGTTCGTAGTAACGATCTATCAGCTCGGGCGTAATTCTGGACGGATCGCCGTAAACGCTTTCCACGCTGGAGACAATCATGCTGCGCGGCAGCAACCGGTTCATCAGCGGTGCAAATGCCGGGATCCGGGCAATCCTGAAACCGATCGGCATGGATTGCGCCTCGAACGGATAGCCGCCGGCATCGACCAGCACCAGGCCGGAGACCCGGGACGGAGCCTGCAGGGCCGTTTCCATGGCGATATGGCCGCCCAGCGAATTACCGGCCAGCACCGCATGCTCAACGCCCAATGCATCCATAAGTTTGAGGGTGAAATCCGCGTAGCGCTCGGCGCTGTAGTTGCCGTCCGGGGCCGGGCCGGTGAGCCCAAACGCCGGCAGGTCGAAGCGGATCACACGGCGCTGTTCAGCCAATACCGCAGTCCAGCCGTCCCAGGTGTGCAGGCTGGCCGAGGTGCCGTGGATCAGCACGATCGGGGTGAGCTCATTGCGCGGGCCCTGATCACGCAGGTGAACCTGCATGCCGTCAATGTCGATAAAGGTCGATGGCGGCGTGGCCCAGCGTGCAGACAATTCCGCCAGCGGGCGATCCGGCGCCCAGCTGGTAGCCAGTACGACTGCGATAACCGCAACCAACAGAACCACAATCCCTGATAACAGCTTTTTCATTGCTGAAGCTCCGTGAAGAGAAAGGCGGCAACAATAGCGCGATTACGGCTCCGGTCCCATGCCCTGGCAGGAATGGATAAGTTCGCATAATGTATATTATGTTAAATATATATATATGCACAAATTGGCCATGGCAATGGCGCCATAAATAAAATGCCAAGAAATAGCCTTGCCATCTTTATATAGCCGCACTCTTTTCCACTGAGATGAAACATATCAAAACCAAGAAATTGCCGCTGGATATGCAGATCGCTACGCCAGCCAGTTCACGATCGCCAGCTCTGGCACTTGGCCGAAAGCTTTATCATCCGTCACCAGCACGCATTTCTCGGCTTTAGCGTGGGCAGCGATCTGCATATCCAGCGGCCCCAGCGTAATACCCCGGCTGGACAGGTCGGGGCGCAAGGCGCCGTAGCACTCGGCGACTGATTCCGTCCAGGGCAGCACTTCAACCCGCACCAGGAATTCTCTTGCAAGCCGTTCCCGCACTTGGCCTGGCCGCTTTCGCAGGCCGTACATCATTTCCCCCAAGGTGATAACAGAGATACAAACGCTGCCAGTACCCACGGCAGAGAGCTGCTGCTTCACACCGGGTTGGCTCCCCATGACTGCGCTGACCATATTGGTATCGAGCATGTACATGAATCAGCCATCCACGCCGGCAAAGGGGTCACGGTCAGGCTGGCCGCCTTGGTCACGATCTGCCATGAAATCCGCATCATTGCCTGCCTGATCCGCCACCGCAAAGAAACCGCTCCAGTCCTTCGGACGGGCACTCAGCACGATATCGCCGGTGGTTTCGTCGCGGCGGATGAAAACCTCATCCGTGTCGAAACGGTAGGCCAGCGGCAACCTGATGGCCTGACTACGGCCAGACATGAAAACTTTTGCTGTATCGGTCATCACAACCTCCTGCTGATATATGACGAAGGATATATCACCAATGGAGATATATATCATATCGCCGCAGGAGCTGCCCGGCGTGCCGGCGAAATCCTGCCACCTTAACACTGGCAGGCGCGAACCAGGTGTCGTGACCCACGAAACCTGAGCCGATCAGACCAAGGCACTATACAACTGTTTATTTATTTCACCCTGAGCCACACGAAACACCACCGGTTTGTCTGCTGCCGGCTCGGCATCATCCAGCACTCGTACTGTCAACGGGTGTTACTTGCTTTTGCCGGTGCTCCCGCCATTGCCGTGCATCATTTCCATCATATGCTGCATCATTTCCATGTGCTGCTGCATCTTCTGCATATGATCCTGCATCTGCTTCATACGGGTTTCCGTGTCTGTATCAGCGGACATCATCTGTTGCATGTGCTCCTTCATGTCTTCCATGTGCTCGCGCATCATGGGCATATCCATCATGCCGCCACCCATCCCCATTCCCATGCCTGAACCCTGGTCGCCACCCTGCATCATCCGGCCCTTGTCCATGTTCATCGTGCCCTGCCCCTTCTCGGCGCTTGCCGGCACCGCCACTACCAGCATCAGTACCGACAACAATATACCTGCGTATTTCATGACTATCCCCTTCATCTGTAAGAAACAAGCGTACAGTCTGAGTCGCCAATCGCGTTTGCCTGTTGATGTATGTCAAGAATCTCTTCTTTGGTTGCCCGTATCTTGACCTGACACTGGAGAAAGCAGCATGAATAAACAACCACTTCCTTCACAATCGCAAACAACTGAATTGCCACCAGACAGTCACATGGTGCAGCTGGTGGTGCCCGGGATGGGTAGCAATCACTGTGCCGGGCTTGTCTCCACCTCCATCGAGCGTCTCGCCGGTATTAGCGATATTTCCACCAATATTGCCAATCACAAGGTGACCGTTAGCTTTGATCCTGCATTGGTGCAAGCGCAAGCGATCAAGAGTGCCATTGAGCGAGCAGGATATGATGTGACTGGCGTCATCGAACAACAGGATCAGGTCGACGCGGTAGCGGATGAGGCTGCCGAGGAACGCTATCTTGACCAGGCCTGGGGGCGACTGTGGTTCGCCGCTGTACCCACCACCCTGATCATGATCCTGATGATGGTGCATATGTTATGGGTGCCGGTGCCGGGCTATCTTGTTCTGGTTGCGGCACTGGCCTTTCCTGTGGTGTTTTTCAAAGGTGGCTGGGCCACTCACCGTTCCTCATGGCGCTCCCTCACCAACCGTACCGCCAACATGGACGTCCTCATCTCCATGGGCAGCCTGCCGCCTTATCTGATCGGACTGGTGGGTTTTGTCTACCCGATGACATCCTTTATCGAGATGGCCTCCACCATCATGACCTTCCACATGCTGGGCCGTTATCTGGAAACGCGAGCCAAGGGGCGAGCATCGCAGGCGATAAAAAAGCTGCTCAAACTGGGCGCCAAGACTGCCTCCGTGTTGCGGAATGGACAGGAAAGTGAAGTGCCGGTAGCAGAACTCCAGGTGGGCGACATCATGGTGGTCCGACCCGGCGCCAAGGTGCCCACCGACGGCGAAATCATCGAGGGCAGCAGTCACCTGGATGAGTCCATCGCCACCGGCGAATCCGTGCCGGTGGAAAAAGGCCCCGGCGATGTAGTCATTGGCGCCACCATCAACAAGGAAGGCATGCTCCAGATTCGCGCCACCAGAGTTGGCGCCGATACTTTTCTTTCTCAGGTAATTCGGCTGGTGGAGCAGGCCCAGGGGTCCAAGGTGCCAATTCAGGAATTTGCCGACAAGGTGACCGCCAAATTCGTCCCGGCGGTGATCGGGATCAGTTTTGCCAGTCTGTTTGCCTGGCTGTTTTTTGCCGACGCGCTGCGCCCCATTCTTGTCTGGGGGGCTGAATTCCTGCCCTGGGTCAATCCCGAGTTATCGCCGCTTATGGCAGGCATCCTGTCCGCCGTTGCAGTGCTGGTTATCGCCTGCCCCTGCGCGCTGGGGCTCGCCACGCCGACCGCCATCATGGTGGGTTCGGGACTCGGCGCAGAATCCGGAATACTGATCCGTTCCGGGGAAGCCATCCAGTCGCTCAAGGATATCAAGGCCGTGGTCCTCGACAAGACAGGCACCATCACCAAAGGCGAACCGGCGCTCACCGACGTGATTGCCGCCTCCGGCTTTACTGACAGCGATGTGCTCCGTTTCGCAGCATCCGTGGAAGCCGGCTCCGAACACCCTCTCGGACAGTCCATCGTAACCGGCGCCCGGGAAAAAGGTCTGGATGTTCCTGTCGTCACCGAATTCCGTGCCATTACCGCCCGCGGTGTGGAAGGTCGGGTTGACGACAAGCTCATTCGCGTCGGCAGCCGCCGGTTACTCAATGAAGCAAACATCGAACTGGGTGACCTTGAAGAGGCAATGGTTCGTCTTGAGAGCGAGGGCAAGACCGCCATGCTGGTTGCCGCCGGAGACCGGGCAGCCGGCATCGTCGCCGTGGCCGACACCATCAAGAGTGACTCTAAAGCCGCCATTGCGGCGCTTCACAAGATGGGGATTTACACCGTAATGATCACCGGTGACAACGAGCGCACTGCACGTCACGTGGCGAATCAGGTGGGCATTGACGAAGTGTTTGCCGGCGTTCTGCCGGAAGGCAAAGTGGACGCCATCAGGAAGCTGCAACAGAAATTTGGTGAGCATGTCGCCATGGTAGGCGACGGTATCAATGATGCGCCGGCACTAAAGCAAGCCAATGTCGGCATCGCCATCGGCGCCGGCGCCGATGTTGCCATTGAGGCGGCAGATGTCACGCTGGTGAAAGGCGAGCTCTCCAAGGTGGTGGAGGCAATTCGTCTTTCCCGTGCCACGTTCCGGAAGATCGTCGAGAATCTGTTCTGGGCCTGGTTCTACAATCTGGCCGCCATTCCGGTTGCCGCTGTGGGCCTGCTTCACCCCATGATCGGGGTGATCGCCATGACCTCGAGCTCGCTGTCGGTAATTGGCAACTCGCTGCGCCTCAAGCGGGTGAAACTGAATGTGGATAAATGATTCGAATACAAACTAACAGTGCAGCCCGACAAGCGCAGGAGAACACAAATGGTTAGCAAGCCCGGATACTGGACCAGCCTGCATGGCGTGACGACGCTGATACTTGTAGCCTCAGCGTTCTATTTTCTCTTCGTTGAGCATGGCGCTCACATCCTTCCGTATCTTCCGTATCTGATTATCCTGCTTTGCCCGCTAATGCACGTCTTTATGCACAAGGGTCACGCCGCTGGTCACAGTCACAAAGATCATCAACACCAGGACGCGGAACAGGCTTATCGGCAGGGGCTGGAAGAAGGCCGGAAAGAAACTGAAAGACAACGCCATTAAGTATCTGCCAATAGAGGTAGTAGATAATGAAAATTACTTTTCTGGGTGCGGCCGACACTGTCACGGGATCACGCTTTCTTCTTGAGCACGATGGTCAGCGCGTGCTGGTCGAATGCGGGTTATTCCAGGGCGGCCCTGAAGCTCCTGCGCGAAACCGGGAAGAGATGCCATTCTCTCCACAGACACTGGATGCCGTTCTGGTAACGCACGCGCATATTGATCACAGCGGTTTCCTGCCGGCGCTGGTTGCCAATGGCTACCAGGGGTCGATTTATGCGACTCCGGCTACCGCTGAGCTTTGTGGTATCCTTCTCCCGGATTCTGCCAGACTTCAGAATGAGCATTTCAGTTATCTGGAGCGACACGGGCTAAGCACTCTGGGGCACGAGCCACTTTACAGCGAAGAGGATGCAGACAAGACGCTGGAGCTTTTTCAGCCGCGCTCGTTACAAAAACCTTTTCCTGTGTGTCCCGGCATCACTGCGCAGTTTCTTCCCGCCGGCCATATTCTCGGCGCCGCCAGCCTTTATCTGCAGATCGGTGATCGAACCATCTGCTTCTCGGGTGATCTCGGGCGTCCCGTGGACCCAATCATGCGGCCTGCCGAGCCCTTCGCTGGCGCAGATTATCTGTTGGTGGAATCCACCTACGGCACACGACTTCACCCTGCCGCGGATCCTGCTCTGGCGCTTGAGCGAATGGTCAACGAGACCGCAAACAGAGGTGGCACTGTGGTTATCCCCGCCTTCGCCGTGGGGCGCGCCCAGAGCATCCTGCATTTGCTTGCACGCGCCACCAACGCAGGGCGGATACCGGATATCCCTGCTTTCCTCGACAGCCCAATGGCCATCAATGCCACAAAACTTTTCTGTCGTTACCCGGATGCTCACCGTCTCAACAGCGACGAATGCGAAAGAATGTGCGGCCGGGCCCGCTATACTCGTCAGGTACAAGACTCGAAACAGATCTTTTCCCATGCCGGGCCCAAGATCATCATCGCTGCCAGCGGCATGGCTACAGGCGGTCGTGTCCTGCACCATCTGAAACACTACCTCCCTGACCCGCGCAATACCCTGTTGATCGTCGGCTATCAGGCGCCCGGCACGCCGGGTGCCAAGTTGCAGGCTGGTACAAAAGAGCTCCGGATACTCGACAGGTCAGTCATCGTTGAAGCACAGGTAGTAACCATTGACGGCCTCTCCGCTCACGCCGATCAAGCAGAGCTCACGGCCTGGCTGAAAGACGCCGCACCACCTCGGCAGACATTTGTGGTACACGGTGAGGCGGCGGCAAGACAGGGCTTCGCAGAACATATTACCCGCACCCTGGGTTGGACTACGAACTGCCCCGAGAAGGGACAGACCGTCGAACTGGAGTAAAGGAAGTTGGATACTGCGGTTGCACTTGTCAAAGCTTACCTGGAAGTAAATGGCTATTTCTGCGTGACGGAATACCCATTGCTTGAAACATACGGCAACGGGACGGTTCGCACCATCAGCGATCTGGATATCCTCGCTTTTCGTTTTCCCCAGGCCGGAAGAGAAGTGCGACTCGGCAAACGAAGAAAGCTGGTCGGAGATGTGCAGTTCAAACCTGACCCGGCTCTCGGTTCTCCCAATGATGGTGCTGACATGATTGTCGGTGAGGTCAAGCGCGGACGGGCACGCTTTAACCCACCCGCCCGCAAGCCCGAGGTGCTGGCGGCAGCGCTGATGCGATTTGGCTGCTGTCACACAGATCATGCCAGGGAGATGGCCGGCGAACTGCTCCACACCGGCCATGCGCGGAACGAACATGGGCACGCGATCCGCATGATTGCCTTTGGCGGATCCGAATCCGGAGCACAGCATAATTGGCACACTGTCTCTCTGGATAGTGTTGTTCGCTGCTTGCAGCAGCATTTGAACGAAAACTGGGAGACGCTGCGTCATGTTCAGTTCAGCAACGAAACGCTCGATTTACTGGCCATTCTGAAACGCGTCGACAGCTCTGCAGAGATTCAGCAGAAAAATGGAGCCGGCGATTGACGAATGACGAGCAATCGCTCTGAAGCACCTGCACGCTGCGCCCCGATGTTATTCGCATCGGAGGAATCGGATGGAGACAACTCTAATGACTTCCAGGGGCTCTGCGAACATCGCAGTCACTATCAACACCGGCAGCCAAAGCGTGCGGTTGGCCAGTTTCAAGATGGGATCTCTGGAATTGATCAAGCGGCTTCATTACGATGAATCCGAAGTAGTGCTTGATCCACTGCCTGTTTTGGACAAATTTCCCGTGCCTGCATTGGTAGCACATCGCTGGGTGCACGGTGGTCAGTGGCTGACCGGGCCGCATCAGTATTGCCCGGAGGACGCGGAGCAGCTCAACGAGCTCATGGCGCTGGCACCACTTCACAACCACAAAGCCTATCGTTGGCTGCAGGCCGCAGTTCGCTGCTGGCCCGACGCGCAACAGATCCTCATTCCGGATACCGGGTTTTTCCGCACATTGCCCGAAGTTGCCTGGCGTATTCCACTGCCCCGTGATCTGTGCGAGAGGCACAACCTGCGTCGATACGGCTTTCACGGCCTCGCCCATGCCGCACTGTGGCGCGAGCTGCGCAAGCGTGATCCGGCGCGCGCTTGCGGCCGTGTCATCACGCTACAGCTCGGAGGCGGCTGTTCGGCGGCCGCGCTATCGAACGGCCGTGCTTGCGATACCTCGATGGGCTACTCGCCGCTGTCCGGATTGATGATGAGTACGCGCCCCGGTGACATTGATGCGGGGGCATTGCTGACTCTGTTACCACAGTATGGCGCAGAGGAGCTGGCCGCGATCCTTAATCAGGAAGCTGGCCTGCGGGCGATCTCTGGCGAGTCCGGCGATATGAGAACCCTGTTGGCAAGCCAGCGGCCGGAGGCTGCGATGGCCATTGAACAGTTCTGCTACCGCATACGGACGTACATCGGCGCTTACGCCGCCGTACTGGGCGGCATTGATGCGTTGGTGTTTGGCGGCGGAATCGGGCTGCATGCCCCGACTATTCGCGCGCGTATCGTACAACCGCTGGAATGGCTCGGCTTGCGCATGGATGTCGAGCAGAATAAAAGGCTGGACGATACCGGCGGTTGCATCAGCACAGCAGACAGCCAGGTCGGGATATATGCCCTGACCGGAGATGAGGAACGCGAACTCTGCGAACAGGGATTGGCACTGGAGCTATCAGAATGAATCACGAACAACATCGGCTGGCAGCCCTCGCCAGGCAATACCGCGAACATGACCCACTGTTTTCCCACTGGGCGCAGGGCTATGGTGCCCTGCATCACCGCGACGAAACTCAGGTGCGCATTTTTCGTCTCGCCTGTGATCTGGAGCAGACCGGTAAGGTTGCGGACAAGGCGACGGTGTTCCGCCTGCTGGCCGCCGTGGATCAGTTAGCCAATGCCGCCATGTGGCTGGTCGTGCATATGACCTATGCCAGAAATGTCTACACCGATGGCAGTCCCCTGAGTGCTGCGGATTTCAAGAAATCTCCACAAGGACACACCGGCGGCGCCCTGAATATGGTTCCCGCTTACATCGGCTATCTCGCTGCCAACGCGTTGTCCGGGCTCACCCGCAGCTGGTTGATGGGCCAGGGCCACTGCGTGGCGGCAGTGGACGCATGCAACCTTCTTGTCGGCAACATGGACCCGGCCCATGCCAGTCGCTACCAGTGGTCGAACGAAGGGCTTTCCCGTTTGACTCGGGACTTCTACGCCTATGAGTTGGGCGCGGACGGGTTACCAGCCTCACCTCTGGGCAGTCACGTTAATGTCCATACTGCTGGCGGTCTGCATGAGGGCGGCTATCTGGGCTTTGCCGAGCTGGAGTATGTGCATATGCCCCTGCCCGGCGAGCGTCTGGTGGCGTTTCTCAGCGATGGCGCTTTCGAGGAACAGCGCGGCAGTGACTGGGCACCCCGCTGGTGGCGAGCCGAAGACTGTGGCCTGGTGACGCCTGTGATGATCGCCAATGGCCGTCGTATCGAGCAGCGCTCTACCCTTTTCCAGCAGGGCGGCGTTGACTGGTTCGCCCGCCACCTGCGTCACAACGGCTTTGATCCAGTGCTGATTGATGGCACCGATCCGGCCGCTTTTGCCTGGGCTATTATTGAAGCCGAAGCGCGCTTGCAAGGATGTGCGGATGCCCTCCGGAGTGGCGCCACTACCTATCCTGTCCCACTGCACTACGTCATCGCCGAAGCTCCCAAGGGCTTTGGCTTCCCGGGTGCTGGAACCAACCGTGCGCACAACTTGCCTCTTCAGGGCAATCCTGCCGAAGACGAATTGGCCACGGCAGAGTTCAACAACGGTGCGGCGCGACTGTTTGTGCCGGAAGAAGCATTACAGGAGGCGCGCCGCCAACTGCAAAAGCACGAGGCTCAGGGCCGAGACCGGGAGAAGGACAACCCTCTTGCCCATCGTTCGGTGACGCTGAAGAACCAGGTTACGCCAGCATGGCTGCCGGTCGACAGTTGCCACTCGCCGATGGCGGCACTCGACCGGTACTTTGTTGCGCTCACCGGGGCCAACCCCGAGTGGCGAGTGCGTATCGGCAATCCCGACGAGTTGCGCAGTAACTGCTTCGGCAAAACGCTGGAGCATTTCCGGCACCGGGTATACAAGCCGGAGTCTGGCGCCTGGGAGGCGGTAGATGGCGCAGTGATCACAGCCCTGAATGAAGAGGCAGTTGCCTGCGCAGCGCTGGGTAACAAAGGCGGTATCAACGTAGTCGTCAGTTACGAAGCCTTTGCCGTCAAAATGCTCGGCATTCTGCGTCAGGAAATCATCTTTGCCCGCCATCAAAAGGAGGCGGGCAAGCCGCCCCGCTGGCTGTCGGTGCCGTTCCTGCTTACCTCGCACACTTGGGAAAACGGCAAAAATGAACAGTCCCATCAGGACCCAACGCTGGCAGAGACGCTACTGGGCGAGATGGGCGACACTAGCGTGGTGCGCTTTCCACCGGACGCTAACAGCGCGCTCGCCGCTCTGGCCGACTGCTACCACCGACAGGGAGAAATCCACGCCCTGATAGTGCCCAAGGCAATACTCCCGGTAATACTGTCCGAGCGGCAAGCTCATCAACTGGTGGACAAGGGAGCAATCCGGCTGCGGGGCGATGCCACTGCAAGGATCCAGCTGGTGGCCATCGGCGCATATCAGCTGCAGCAGTGTCTGATGGCGTGGGAGCGCCTGCTCAGTCATGGCATGAATGCAGCAGTTATCTGCATACTGGAACCCGGCCGGTTCCGGGAAACCCCCCGGGACGCGCTGGAAGCTGACTGCCAGGCGGCATTGAGTGACGCGCTGCCGGCAGACGCCATCCGGGTCATCCTGACCCATACCCGACCGGAGCTAATCAAAGGCCTCTTGCCTGCGGCCGGTGCCACTCTGGCCCTCGGCTACCGCAATCGGGGTGGCACTCTGGATGTGGAAGGCATGCTGTTTGCGAACGGCTGCAGCTGGCTACATGCACTTGCCGCTGTTGCTGAACTGACGGGAAACAATATCGCCGACTGGCTGACACCTGCAGAACAGGATGCCCTTGCCGGCAAGGTCGATGCACGCCCTCTGCTTCGCGCCAGAGAGGAAGCGGGTAAAGGATTGCGATAATGACACGGCGGACAATACCAATCCGACCCGACCATCATTTTCCGGAGCTGCCGCTGGCGGGGTTCGGTTTTCTGACGCACTTTGTCTGGGAGATGCTGCAGGCACCCTGGTTTACCGGAATGGCGCAGGCATCCCATGGCTCGGTAGTCTGGATGTGCATACAAGCTACGGGTGGCGATGTCCTGATATTGCTGACCAGCTTCTGGTTGTCATCGATGGTTTGCGGGAGTCGACAGTGGTTAATCCAAGGTGAACGAAAACCGGCGATCATCCTGATTATCACAGCCCTCATCGTGACTATTATTCTGGAATGGTTGGCGACTGGCCCGCTGGAACGATGGTCATACGCTGAATCCATGCCGATCATGCCGCTGTTGGGGGTGGGCGTGGCGCCACTTCTGCAATGGCTGCTGCTATCTCCATTGATACTGTGGTTGGCGCGGCGGCACTTGCATGGCCACAACTCCATACGATCTGGCAGATTTCGCTAACTGCTTCGCAATATTTTCAGAATGGAATAAGTCCCGGTCATTGCTGCGGATAATCGGCCGCCTACTCCAGGCGGCCAGATCGTTCGCTCCTGTACAGGCGTGCATACATTCCGCTTGCAGATCAGCCATCCTGATTACGATTCTCTACCGCCGGCCATTCAGAGAATGCCATGAAGTAAAGAAAAAAAATGTTGACCACGGGAATGAGTATCAAGATGCCCATCCACCCCGGGTAGCCCGTGCGCTGACAGATACGCCAGACCGGGATGACGACCACGCTGGCAAGAGCCAGCATCCACAGCCAGTGTCCTGCCCACATGGCATCGCCAAACATACTGTTATTCATCATCTTATGTTCTCCATGTAAATTTCCGCTTTCAATGCTGGTGTGAGTTTGGTGCCTTGCTGTCAGCCGCTAATGATTTCCTTGTGCGCATCAGAAAAACCTGCTCGCCTGCTGCGACAATAATCATTGTCACCACAGCAATTCCGATGACAAGGGGATCAGAGTTCAGCTTGACCCAGACGAACCCGCCAAGCACGATCAAATCCAGAGAAATTGCCGAAGCAAGCACCCATGTCGCCGCCCCCACCTCCTTACGCAGATAGCGAAGCACACCCCAATGGATTGCAATGTCCATGATCAGGTAAAACACGATGCCCAATGCCGCAATGCGGGAAAGGTCAAAAAATGCAGTCAGCATTATGCCCAGTACAACCGTGTAGACCAGGGTGTGCTTCTGAATGCTTCCCGGCATACCAAAATGGCTGTGCGGAACCAGCTTCATCTCCGTCAGCATGGCCAGCATTCGCGATACCGCAAAAATGCTTGCCAGAATGCCTCCGGCAGTGGCCATCATGGCAATGGCCACTGTGAACCAGACACCGTAATCGCCGAGTGCCGGGCGGGCGGCAGCGGCAAGGGAGTAATCGCGCGTTTCAATGATTTCTGCCAGTGACAGGTTGCTTGCCACGGAAAAGCCGACCAGGGTGTAGATCACTACGCATATTGCGATGGAAATGATGATGGCGCGACCAATGTTGCGATTCGGATTGTTAACCTCCGCACCACTGTTGGTAATAGTGGTAAAGCCTTTGAATGCCAGTATTCCGAGAGCCGTCGCGCCCAGAAAACTGCCTGCCCCGCCTGTATCCTGCAGGCTGGTAACGGTGATGGAACTGCTGCCGGCAATCCATATTCCGACGAAACCGAAAATCAGAATGCCGCCGATTTTCAGGATTCCGATAATGGAAGCGACGCCCTGGATTATCCGGTTCCCGGACAAGTTGATCAGAAATGCGGCGACGATGAGTGACACGCCGAGAATGGATACCATGCGCCCACTCTCGTCTCCACCGAAAAGCTGCATGGTGTAAGAGCCGAATGTTCGGGCCAGAAAGCTCTGGGCGATCACCATTGAGAAATACATTAACAGGGCATTAAAGGCGGTTGGCAATCGGTTTCCGTAGGCCTTGTGCAGATACATGCCAATGCCACCAGCGGAAGGAAAGGCATTGGAAATCTTTATGTAAGAATAGGCACTGAAGCCAACAACCACCGCGGCCGCCAGAAAAGCGAGCGGGAAAAGAGCGCCCGCCATCTGCGCCATCTGTCCGGTCAGGGCAAAAATGCCAGCACCAATCATGACGCCGGTTCCAAGCATCACTGCTCCGGCCAGAGTCAGGCTGCCTTCCCGGTAATGGGTTGTTCTGTCCGTCTCTTTTGGCACACAAACCTCCGGTTTTCAGTGCAACACTTCTGTGAACCCGGCTCAGACATCAAGCCGCTCCACTCGACCATAACTCAGGCTACAACGTCAACGCCTGCTCCTGAGAAGCAGATAAGCGGCCGGCAACACGAACAGCGATAACAACGGCGCCGTGATCATTCCTCCGACCATGGGCGCAGCAATGCGGCTCATGATCTCGCTGCCGGTGCCGCTGCCCCAGAAGATTGGCAACAAGCCGGCGACGATCACAGCAACGGTCATCGCCTTGGGCCGGACACGTAATACGGCGCCCTCGCGAATAGCCTCTATCAGAGCGAGTTTGTCATGATCGCCCCGCTGCTGCCGCGCCTGCCAGCTTTGTTTCAGGTACAGCAGCATGATGACACCAAACTCGGCGGAGACGCCTGCCAGCGCGATAAATCCGACGCCAGTGGCCACCGACAGGTTGTAATCGAGCAGATACAGCAACCAGACGCCGCCGGTTACGGCAAACGGCAAGGTAGCCATAATCAGCAGGGCTTCGTCGACACAACGGAAGGTCAGGAACAGCAGCACAAAAATAATCAGCAAGGTCGCCGGCACCACCACTTTCAGTCTGGCGTTGGCGCGCTCAAGAAACTCGAACTGACCCGCGAAAGACAGGCTGATGCCTTCCGGCAGTTCCACCTGATCATTCACTGCCGCTCGCAATTCCTCCACCACAGACGCAAGATCGCGGCCACGAACATCGATATACACCCAGCCAGACAGCCTGCCGTTCTCGCTTTTCAACATTGGCGGGCCATCGGTAATGCTGATGTCTGCCACGGTTCCAAGAGTGATTTGCGACCCGTTCGGGGTAACCACGGGCAAGTCGCGCAGACGCTGTACGGTATCACGCCATTCACGCGGATAGCGCAGGCTGATCGGATAGCGCTCCTGGCCTTCCACTGTCTCGCCGATATTTTCGCCGCCGATCAGCCCGCTGACCACAGACTGGACATCGGCGATGTTGAGACCATATTGAGCGGCGATATCACGACGAATATCAATGTCTACATAACGTCCCCCGGTGAGTCGTTCGGCCAATGCCGAAGACACCCCGGAGACTTGTTTGGCCACCTGTTCAACCTGACGACTGACATCGTCAATGGTAGCAAGGTCATCCCCCGCCACCTTGATACCGATCGGGCTCTTGATGCCAGTGGCAAGCATATCGATGCGGTTGCGGATCGGTGGAATCCAGATATTCGCCAGCCCCGGTACGCGCACAACCCGATCCAGTTCTTCGACCAGCTTTTCCGGCGTCATGCCGTCTCGCCATTGGTCTCTCGGTTTGAAGCGAATAGTGGTTTCGAACATGGTCATGGGTGCAGGGTCGGTGGCAGTGCGCGCCCGCCCTGCCTTGCCGAACACCTGCTCGACTTCAGGCACGGACCGGATTAACCGGTCGGTCTGTTGCAGTAGCTCAGTGGCTTTTTGCGCCGACAGGCCCGGCAGCGCGCTGGGCATGTACAGTAAATCGCCCTCGTCCAGTGGCGGCAGGAATTCACCGCCAAGCTGGCTTAACGGCCAGAGTGCGGTCAGGAAAACCAGGGCGGCTACCAGCAAGGTGGCCTTGGGCCAGGCCAGAACCCGATCCAGAAGTGGCTGATAGATGCGAATCAGAAAGCGGCTGACCGGATTTTTTTCTTCCGAGGGGATACGGCCGCGGATCCAGTATCCCATCAGCACTGGCACCAGTGTGACCGACAGACCGGCAGCGGCGGCCATGGCCCAGGTTTTGGTGAAGGCAAGCGGGCCAAATAGCCGCCCCTCCTGAGCCTCCAGTGTGAATACGGGGATAAATGACAGGGTAATAATCAACAGCGAAAAGAACAGCGCTGGCCCCACCTCAATAGCAGCCTGCTCAATGACGCGCCAATGCGCTTCGCCGGACAGGGATTGCCCGGGATTCTCCCGCTGCCAGATCTCGATTTTTTTGTGGGCGTTTTCGATCAACACCACAGCCGCATCGACCATGGCACCAATGGCAATGGCGATGCCGCCAAGCGACATGATGTTGGCATTGATGCCCTGATAACGCATGACGATAAAAGCGGCGAGAATGCCCAGTGGCAGCGAAATAATTGCCACCAGCGAGGAGCGCAGGTGGCCGAGAAACAGGACACACACCAGCGCCACCACGATAAACTCTTCAACCAGCTTGTAACTGAGGTTTTTCACCGCCCGGTCGATCAACTCACTGCGATCATAGGTGGTGACGATCTCTACGCCATCCGGCAGACTTTTTCGTAGCGTGTCAAGGCGCTCATGCACCGCAGAAAGTACGGCGCGGGCATTCTTGCCGGAACGCAGGATTACCACGCCACCGACCACTTCGCCCTCGCCGTCCAGCTCGGCAATGCCACGGCGCATTTCCGGGCCAAGACGAATCTGCGCCACATCGCCAAGCAGTACCGGCACCCCGTCGGCCAGTTTCAGCGGGATATTGCGAAAATCCTCCAGCGTTTGAAGGTAACCGCTGGCGCGCACCATATACTCGGCTTCACCGAGCGTCAGCACGGCGCCGCCGGTTTCCTGATTGGCACCTTCGATGGCCTTGCGCAGTTGCTGATGAGTGATGCGATGGCTGGCCAGTTTGACCGGGTCAGGCACCACCTGATATTCGCGCACCATGCCGCCAACGGTGGCGACTTCAGCAACATCGGCCACGGTTTGCAGCTCGTACTTCAGAAACCAGTCCTGTATCGATGTCAGCTGCGACAGGTCGTGTTTGCCGCTGCGATCAATCAGTGCGTACTGGTATATCCAGCCCACGCCGGTGGCATCCGGACCGAGAGAAGGCCGCGCCGTGCCGGGCAATTGCGATTGCACCTGGCTGAGATATTCCAGCACCCGTGAGCGCGCCCAATACAGGTCGGTGCCGTCTTCGAACAAAACATAGACGTAACTGTCGCCGAAGAACGAATAGCCGCGCACGGTTCGTGCGCCCGGCACTGCCAGCATGGTGGTGGCCAGTGGATAGGTAACCTGCTTTTCCACCAGCTGCGGCGCCTGCCCAGGGTAACTGGTACGGATGATCACCTGCACATCAGACAGGTCCGGCAAAGCATCCACCGGGGTATGGTTGATCGACCAGATGCCCCATGCACTCATGAACAGAGTTGCCAACAGCACCAGAAAGCGGTTCGCCAGTGACCAGCGAATGATTGCAGCGATCATGGTGTCAGCTCCTGCACGGCAATGCCTTGCAGGCTGGCTTCGGAATCAAGCAGGAACTGGCCGCTGACCACCACCCGCTGGCCTTCTTCCAGTCCGGCCAGAATCAGCGTGTTGTCACCGAGTTCAGCGCCGGGTTGCACCGCCTGCGGCCGATATCGACCCTCACCCTCATCAAGCATTACCAGGGTGCGCTTTCCGGTATGCAACAGGGCTTCTGTGGGCACAGCCAATGCCTGTCGTGCTGTTTCAGCATGAATGAGAATCCGGGCACTCATGCCCGGGCGCAGATCGCCATTGTCATTGGACAGGGTCACCCGCACCGGCACGGTCCGGCTGGCCTGATCCAGCAGCGGCAGAATCTCGGCAACCCGGCCCTTACGCAGCGCCGGCGTCACTCCCTGAACGGTTACTTCAACAACATCACCAGGACTGACTTGTGCCAACTGGCGTTCCGGGACGGCAATCTCGACCCACACCGGATTGATGGACTGGATTTCTGCCATCGGTGCAGCGGTCATCAATGTCATACCAGCCCGGGCATCAAGACGAAGAATAACGCCATCATGTGGCGCGGCCACCATCCAGGTGTCCAGCGGCTTGCGCCGCCGCTCAATACTTTTGATCAGTGCGGCGGGCATACCCAGCGACAACAAGCGCTCCCGGCCAGCAGCGATTAGCCCGGCATCGCCACTGTCCAGCACGGCCAGCCACTCGTGCTGGGCGCCGGTCCAGGCCGGCACCCGCAGCCGCAGAAGCGGTTGGCCCGCTGTTACCGTATCGCCTTCGGCCAACGGCCAGACCTTGTCGACAAAAGCAGAGGCAGGACTTTGCAAGCGGCTCAGGGCACGGTCGTTAAATGCCACCAACCCGGTGACATCAAGCTGTGACGTTACCTTTGTCGCCACCACCTGAGCACTGCGAATGCCGAGATTCTGCACCATGGCAGAATCAATCTTCACCGTGGACGGATTACTGTCGCCATTTTCTTCTGCGTAGCGCGGCACCAGCTGCATATCCATGAAGGGTGATGGTCCCGGCTGGTCAAATCGCTGCTGGGGGAACATCGGGTCGTACCAGTACAAGACTTTTTTACCGTCTGCGTCCCCACTCGTCTCGTTACTTTCCATCTCCATCGTCATGTCGTGGGAAGTAACGGTGGTACGGCCCAGATAGATCCCGGCCAGCAACAGCAGCAGACCCGCCAGACCCATCAGGAGATTGCGTTTAATGTTCATAATCGTGCTCCTCCCCCGCTGCTGCATGGTGGATATAGGTAAAATGGAGAGCGGCCGCCAGCTGGTCGCGCTGCCCGCTCAGATCAATTTCTGCAAGCCTCGCGTCAAGCAGTTCAGTGCGCGCCTGAACGAGGTCAGCGAGGCTGCCGTCACCGCCGCGCCATGCTGCTCTGGCCAACGCCACTTTCTGTTCCGCCAACGGCAGCAGAGTTTCCCGTTGCCGGGCAAGCACCCGCTCAAGGCGCTCGAAATCTGCCAGATCGGCCTGCAACATTGCTTCATGCTCGCGGCGCACTGCGTCGGCCTGCGATTCCAGCGCCCTGCGCTCGGCTTCGGCAGAAGCAATGCGAGGGCTCTGACGGGACCCGCTGAACAACGGCAGATCAACATTGATCTGCAGCATGGCCATGTCACTGAATTCCTCGCGGTCCATATACGCCAGCGTCAGGGCCCAGTCCGGCTTCCTGGCGGCTCGCGCCTCATCGACGGTGGCCGTGGCTACACCTGCCAGACGCTCGGCAACTTCGAGTTCCGGATGTTGATGTAATCGGTCCAGCAGCAGCTCGGAATTGATGGCCAGATCGGGTGCAGCACCGGCCAGCGTCTGCTGCCCCGGCTGGCCGAGCCAGCGCACGAGAACGGCCTTGGCCTGACGCTGCCTGGCCTCCAGCATGTCGCGTCGATTTAGCAGCGCCGCTTGCTCCTGTGCGGGCGCGACACCGTCTATTGCCTTTCCCTGACCTGATGCCAGCCGCGCTCGCACCGCAGCATCGAAAAGGCGGTTTTCCTCAAGCAGCTGGTCAATCAATCGCAACTGCTGTTCCAGCGTGTAGCGCGCCAGCCAGGCCCGGGCCGTCTGGCGCAGCACCGCCAGTCGGGTGCTCTCTGCGCTGGCTTCTGCGAGACCGACACGCTGGCTTGCACCGCTTGCGCGCGCCTTGAGCTTGCTGCGATTGGGGAACCGTTGCGTCACACCAATACGCTGCATGGTCATGAAGTCGCTCGACAGACTGTAGCGGTCCGGACCTTCGACCGGCACATTGTCGAGGCCGAGAATCAGGGTGGGATCAGGCAAGGCGTCCGCCGGCCCTTCGGCCTGCCGGGCTGCTTCGACTCTTGCTGACTCGGCCTGCACTTCCGGCGAGTCGCGCAACGCAAGCAATAGCGCCCGATCAAACGTCAGACCTTCGTCGGCATGTAATGAGCTGCTGGCCCACAGCAATGCAGGTAGCAGCCAGTAAAGGCAGCGGCGGCCGCTGCCGGCAAAAAGAAATAGCGAATGCATGTTTCACTCCAACACGGACTCGGCGCGCGGGGCGCCAGCAAACCCGGTTACGGGCCTGAGAACATCAGTGCAGGAGTGTGAGAGGCGGCCGCCAGATGGCGCTCAGGGCAAAGGCGGTATAGGCCGGATCAGGCAAATTTGCGGGGGAATAATTTCCGAACTGAACGGTGACACCGGGAACTGTGTTGATGATCGACAGTTGCCCGGCATGGCATTTCTGGCCGGGCTTGCACAACTGGCCACTGAGCGCGGCGGCCTCATCGTCCAGACAGCAGTCGCCTTTTGGGGTAAGTGGCGTGGTGCTGTGAGAATCACTCATCTCGGCCTGCGTCATCATCTCTTCCATCGGGCATGGTTGCTGAATTTGCGCAACCACAGCCATCCCCTGCAAGGGAACAGCGGCCAGAAGACAGCAAATGACAAGGAACCGTTTCCAACTCATGCGCGGAATACTACTCACGTTTAATCAGCTCAAAGATAACGCCAGTCGGCGCCCCCATGTCAACTTATCTTTTTATGACGGGTCACGGTGCAGTGCGGCTAGCTCGCGGCTTCCGCAACCGCACCGTTCACCAGACGGTACAGCGCAGGCAGAACAAACAATGTCAGCAGCGTGGAAGAGATGATCCCGCCGATGACAACCGTGGCCAGTGGACGCTGCACCTCTGAGCCAATGCCGGTGTTCAGGGCCATCGGCACAAAGCCCAGCGATGCTACCAGCGCCGTCGTGATGATCGGCCGCAACCGCGTTACCGCGCCCTCAATGATCGCCGCATCCAGTGCCGCTCCTTCACGGATCAGTTCGCGAATAAAGGACACCATCACCAGGCCATTCAGAATGGCAATGCCCGACAGGGCAATAAAGCCGACTGCTGCGGAAATCGAGAACGGAATATCGCGCAATAGCAGCAACAGGATGCCCCCTGTAAGGGCCAGCGGTACGCCGCTAAAGATCACCAATGCATCCTTGATGGAACCGAGCGCGAAATAAAGCAAGGCGATAATCATTAACAAGGTCAGAGGCACCACCAGAGTCAGGCGTTGACTGGCGGACTGGAGCTTCTCGTACGTGCCGCCGTACTCGACCCAGTAACCCGCCGGCACCGATACCTCGCGCCGCACGGTATCGCGAACCTCATCAACAAAGGAGCCAAGATCCCGGCCACGCACGTTGGCGGTCACGACCAGGCGACGTTTGCCATTTTCGCGGTTGACCTGATTAAAGCCTTCCACCAGTTCAATGCTGGCGAGCTCACGCAACGGCACGGCGCCAACGCCTGGTACCTGAATCGGGAAGTAGCCGAGACCATCCATGTCAGTGCGATAACGCTCTTCCAGGCGGACCACAATGTCAGCGCGGCGGTCACCCTCGTAATATCTGCCGGCGACTTCACCGCCCAGTGCAATCGCCAGCTGTGATTGCAACGCCAACTTGCTCAGGCCATAGCCGGCCAACACGTCTTCCCGTGGTGTAATGGTCAGCACCGGCAGGCCGGTGACCTGTTCCATCTGGATGTCAGCAGCACCTTCAATACCGCTCACAACCGACTCGATCTGCCCGCCAAGCGCGGCCAGCTGGTCGAAATCATCACCGAATACCTTGATGGCAAGCTCTGCCCTCACCCCCGCCAACAGCTCATTGAAACGCATCTGGATCGGCTGGAGAAACTCATAGCGGCTACCCGGTACCTGATTGGCAAGCGCGGCCAACTCGTCGACCAGTTCTGCCTTGGGCTTGCCCGGATCAGGCCAGTCACCCCGCGGCTTCATGATAATAAACGTGTCTGCGACGCTGGGCGGCATCGGGTCTGTGGCAACATCCGGCGTGCCGATCTTCGCGAATACCCGTTCGACCTCTGGCTGCTGCCGTAACTTGTCTTCCAACGCGCCCTGCATACTGACCGACTGCCCCAGCGCTGTACCGGGAATACGCAGCGCATGCATGGCAATATCGCCCTCATCCAGGTTGGGAACAAACTCGCTACCCAGACGCGTCGCCATCACCAGCGATCCCAGCACCACCAGCACCGCAACCCCGACCACCGCATGGCGCATGGCGACGGCCTTGCGCAGCAACGCCTGATAACCGTCACGCAGCCGCGTCATGACACGTACTTCCTTTTCCTCTACTGCATCGCCAAACATCAGCGCGACACAGGCGGGGACAAAGGTAATCGACAGCAGCATGGCACAGCTCAGCGCGATAACCACCGTCAACGCCATCGGGTGGAACATCTTTCCTTCCACGCCGGACAGCGAGAAGATCGGCAAATACACTGCTGTAATAATGAAAACGCCAAACAATGCCGGGCGTATCACTTCCCGTGTGGCAGTAAAAACAATATCCAGCCGCTCACGATACCCCGGTGACTGCCCCGCTACCTTTGCCTGACTCAGGCGACGCAGGCAGTTCTCGACAATAATGATGGCCCCATCGACCAGCAAGCCGAAGTCGAGTGCACCGAGACTCATCAGGTTGGCGCTGACACGCGCATGCACCATACCGGTAATGGTCATCAGCATGGCAATTGGAATCACGGCAGCGGTGAGCAAGGCAGCGCGCACATTACCCAGCAGCAGGAACAGGATAACAATGACCAGCAGAGCACCTTCAAGCAGGTTTTTCTGCACCGTCTGCAAGGTCTTGTCGACCAGCCCGGTACGGTCATAGACCGCGGTGACGGTAACGCCCTCCGGCAGGCTGGCCTTGATCTGATCCAGTTTCTGCCCGACCGCACTGGCTACAGTGCGACTGTTTTCACCGATCAGCATGAAAACCGTACCCATCACCACTTCCCGACCATTCTGGGTGGCGGCACCGCTGCGCAGTTCCAGCCCCTCCGCCACACTGACCACATCCCTGATGCGCAAGTGCGTCCCGTCGGCGGCCACGAGCGGTATCTCGCCCAGCGCCTCCAGTGACGTGACCTGCCCGGGAACGCGAAGTAACCACTGCGCACCGTTGCGCTCGACGAAGCCGACACCGCGGTTCTGGTTATTGGCCTGTACCGCCTCGATTAGCTGTTGCAGGGTCACGCCTGCCGCGAGCAGTTTTACCGGCTCGATAGCCAGCAGGATTTCACGCTTGTAGCCACCAATCGGATTGACCTCCACCACACCCGGCACGCGCAGCAGTTGCGGGCGAATGATCCAGTCATGCACCGAGCGCAGGTCGGTGGGCGTAAGCGGCTTGCCGTCACTACCCAGCGCGCCGGGCTCGGCATCCACGGTAAACATGAAGATCTCGCCGAGACCGGTAGCAATGGGACCCATCTCAGGTTGCAAGCCGAAGGGTAGATCTGCGCGTGCTGCCGCAAGTCGCTCATTGACCAGCTGGCGAGCAAAGTAGATATCGGTGTCATCGTTAAAGATAACGGTCACCTGGGACAAACCGTAACGCGATACGGAGCGTGTGTAGGCGAGACCCGGCAAGCCTGCCATGACAGTCTCGACCGGATAGGTCACGCGCTGCTCAACCTCAAGCGGTGTATAGCCCGGTGCCTCCGTGTTGATCATGACCTGAACATTGGTAATGTCCGGCACCGCGTCTATCGGCAGGCGCTGGAAATTCCAGAGCCCGAGCAGGCACAACCCCGCCACCACCACCAATACCAGACGGCGCCGGTCGATGGCCTGTTGAATGATTCGTTCAAGCATGTCATCGCGTCCTTAGTGGTCGTGGGAAGCGCCGGATTTTTCGACATCCGCCTTCAGCAGAAAACTGTTCTCGCTCACATACTCTGTGCCCGGCTCAAGCCCACCGAGCACCTCGACCCACTCGTTGTCCTGCCGCCCGAGTTCGAGCATGCGCACTTCATACTGCTCACCGACCTTGGCAAAGACGACGGTGAAATCCCTGAAGCGCTGCAAGCCGGTGCGCTTGACCGCAAGCTCAACCGGATGCTGTGCCACTTCAATCGCTGCCGAGATAAATTGCCCGGCAAGCCAGCCCGCCGGAGGAGCCATCAACTGCACACGCACCGGTTGTGCCTGCGATGCCGACCGTAGTGGCCCGATAAACACGACATTGCCGTGTACCGGTGCTGCCTCAGTGTCGCCAGCCTGTCGCAGAGTGACCGGCGCACCGAGAGCAAGACGCTCGCTATCGCCGGGAAACACCTCCAACTGCGCCTGCACGCTCGACAGGTCCGCCAGTTGAACCAGCACGCGATCACCGGCCAGCTCACCTTCAGCGCCTTGTTGTGACGCAATCACGCCATCCATCGGTGCGCGAACCGTATAAGAGCGAAGACTTTCGTTGCTCTCGATAGTGAACAAGGCGTCTCCCTTGCGTACGGTATCACCTTGCCGCTGGTGCATACGTACGATCTGTCCATCGAAGCGCGCCCGCAATTCACGCAGCCCATGCGGAGGAAACACCAGGCGTCCATACGCCGTGACCGTTTCGTGCAGTACCGCCGGCCCGGCCACTTCCGTCACCACACCCATGGCATCCGCCACAGCCTGCTCAATGCGGGTGCGTCCCTCGAAACTGTCGTACTGCCACTGGTATGTCGCGCCGGCATGCTGTGCGGTGACTGTCACCACGAAAGAATGCGGTTCATAAATTTCCATATCACCACGCAGGAAATCACCCTGCGGTGCAAAACTGATGTTGTCCTGCACCTCGCCAAGCCGGGTCAACACTACTTTCAGGGTGACCTCTTGCGGCGGCACGGGCTCTCCGTCATTGCTGCTCCACGCACGATATTCCGGTGGCACACCGGTTTCGAAAATGGCCAGTTCAACGGCGAAATCGCCATCGCGCAGCATGCGACCGTTGTTTGGCCCTTTCTCCGGCTCTGCTTCACCTTCTGCTGCCATTCCCGCCGCGAGGGAGGCAGCGGATAGCAAAAACAGCAACCAGGCAACCGCCAATCGTCCCGTCAGGATTGTTAAAGCTTTCATTCGTTGTGCTCCTTTTGATCAGCAGACAGGGACAGGCCGGTAAGGCGTTCAAGTTCGGTCAGATTGGCATGGGAGAGCAGCCGCGCGTTGATCAGCTCCAGGCGCGCATCGAGCAGCTCCTGCTGAACGGATTGCCATTCCAGATAAGTGAAGCGGCCAAGGTTGTAAGCGTCATTGGCAGCGTTTGTTGCCTGTTCAAGACGTGGAATGATTTGCTCAACCAGCGACGTCGCCTGATGGCGGCTGTGCATCAGCTCCTGATACAACTCGAACAAACGCACCTCAAGGTCATTTGCTTCCGTTACTGCAAGCGCTTCGTTCCATGCCTGTTCTGCAGCCAGTTCGCTGACGCGTGCGCGATTTCGTGAACGGTTGCCCAACGGCACGGCCACGCCAGCCACCACGCCATAATCATCGGTTGCCTCGTAGCGACGTAAGCCCGCAGAGAAGCGCCAGCGTGCCAGCGCCTCCGACTTCGCCACCGCCATTTCCGACTCACTGATCCGCGCGCGCGTCAGGAACTGGCGGACGCGCGGGCTGCCCTTGATACGCGCACGCAGCTGCTCCAGTGAAACCAGGGTCTGTTCGGTATCCAGTGCTCCTTGCAAATGAAAAGCCCCGGTAGCAGGTTCGCCCCACTGCGCGGCCAGTTGTTGGCGCGCTACCGCCAACTCATGCTCCAGATCTTCAACATCAAGCAGTCGACGTTGTAGTGCCACTTCCGCCCGCAGCACATCAATACTGGAGGAGCCGCCTGCGCGACTACGGCGCCGGATATCGGTCAGCGCACGGTCTGCATTGTCGCGGGCACGTTGCGCCAGCGCGAGACGCTCCTGAAATGCCAGCGCGGTCAGAAAGGCTTGCGCGGTGCGCGCAGCCACATCGTACCGCTGCCGATCCTGTTCAAGTGCTGCCAACGATTGCGCTGCCGTTGCCGCCTCAATACGCCGACTCACGTAGCGACCTTCCAGTGCCCAGCTGATACTCAGGGTGGCCTGAGCGTTATCCGTTCCCTCGTAGAGACCACTGCCCAGCGCGTCTTCCACTTCAAGCTGTATCTCACGACCGGTTCTTATGCGTGCCTGATTCACCTGCTCGCCGGCCGCCTGATAGCGATACGCCTGAGCCAGCAGGGATGGATGTTTCGCAAGACTCCTCTCGACCGCGTCGGAGAGGGTCAGTGCGGGCGCCGTTTCTTCCCCGGCATGCACAGCGGTGCCGAACACCAACAGACACAACAGCGCCGCGAAACACCGACCTACAATCGGTTTTTTTTGCCTGAGCAGGGATAACAAGGAATTCATCGGCAAGCCTTCAGTGCAGAAAAAAGGTTTCCAGGGAATGATGCAGCAGGTCCACGACGGCGGCACTGCCGAGCAGGGAAGCCAGCAGCAACACAACGAACGGCACTACGGGAAGTGACTGACTGGTGTGCGCCCCGAGCAGATGATGCACTCGACGCTCGATGGCATGCCGGGCAAAATGGCAAGCGCCCATGCTCGCCGGACCTGACGTCCGGAAACCGGCCTGTAACCTGGCCACACGCAGCAATGCCCCGGCGACTGCGGATTTGTCCGGGTAACGCTGCAACACACATTCATCCGCCGCCTGCTCCAGAATAAGGTCCATTTCTGATTTCAGTGCACGCTTCACTGGGGTTGGATAAACGCTGGCAAGGAATAGAAACAGCGCCTTCTTCAAGGGGTCGCGACGACGCACATGGACCTGCTCGTGCAGGCTGATGATCCGAGCATCCTGTTCTGAAATGCGGCGGGAAAGTCCGGTGGTGATGAACGCCCTCGGTCGCCAGAACCCGACCACAAAGGCCATCGGCGCTGCAGCATCCACTTCCGTGAGACCGTCTTCCTGCGCCTGCCCCAGCTGGGCAAGCAGCCGGTATCGCGAAACACCTGCCAGCCCTTTTCTGGCACTGGAAACAAGGTAGCCCACCAACAGGATCGAACAGATCAACAGGAACACGCCGTGCCAGGACGCCGCAGAAAAAAGATAGGCGTGATGCCAGTGCATGATGCCTGCGAGCCACATGTCGGACCGGGGCAGCCATTCAGGCAACAGGGACAACAGAACAGTAACCACGCCGGCAAGTAACGGGAAAGCGGCAGCAAACCATAACACCCATCGTCGACTGCGCAGATCCAGGTGCTGAAGATGCCGGTTCACCATACCCATTACGATGGTGCCAATGACGGTGCCGGCCAGCACTCCCAGAAAAATGATAGTCAACAGGTTCAGCGCCAGCGCCTGGTAACCGCAGATCATTCCCGCCGTGCCTCGATCAGTCGCTCCAGTGCAGCGATCTGTTCATCGGAGAGCTTGTCGGAGATCGAGCTGAATGCGGCAATCAGGGTGCTCCCCGGATCAGCCTCATAATCGGCACCGATTTCCTCAACCAGCTTGCCGATAAAGGTCTGCCGATCCATCGCCGCACTGTAGATAAAAGCGTGGCCCTGTTTCTCCCTGCCCAGCAGCCCCTTTCTGAACAGCCGGTCCAGCGTGCTCTGAATGGTGTTCAAAGTACCGCCGCGCAGCTTTTCGAAATAGGCATGTACGGTCTTGGCATCCGCCTCACCGCTTTGCCAGAAATATTGCAGTACCAGCTTTTCCAGCTCACCAAGTTGCATTGCAGATGCCTGTCGGGACTCATTTTCAGCAGTGGCCAGATTGCCACAGCCAAAACCGATCATCAATCGGTTTTTCTCTTTTCTGCAACTCAAGGTCATGAGTCTGAGCACAGCAGGTGCGGAACAGGCGATCCCGCCAGGGCCCATTGAATCCGTAATTACTGTTGGTTTCCTGTGTGTTGCCGTACTGATAACTGGTTCCGGAACCTGTAGCCTCAAGTGCATTCACAGCCTGCACCCGGATTACCGAGGAACATAGATCATGAAACCTGCAATGACAAAGACACTAATCGCCGGATTGCTGATCGGCGCTGGCTCGACAGCCTATGCTGCCGGTCCCTACGTTGGCCTGAACTACTCCCGGTACGAGCTCGAGTTTGATGCTACCAGCAACACCGTGAAACCGACTGGCGCCGCTGTTCGTGGTGGCGTCGAGTTCAACGATATCTTCGGACTTGAGGCACGCATTGGTACCGGCATCGAGGCGGATACCCGCAGCTCCGGGTTAGGCTCGGTCGAGTTCGATCTGGACCGGATATACGGTGGCTATGTGAAGCTGTCGGTGCCGGTCTTCGAGATGTTCCGCCCCTACGCAATTGGCGGTTACAGCGAGTCCCGCGGTAGTACTTCGGTTCGCTCCGGCGGCGCCCTGCTGTCGCGCGATACTGACACTGTAGAGGGTGAATCCTATGGCCTGGGTGTCGACGCCTCTCTGGCCGGCGCAATCGGTTTGAATGTTGAGTACATGCGCTATCTCGACAAGGATGATTACCAACTGAACGCCATTAGCGTCGGTATCCGCTCCGGCTTCTGAGTAGCAGCGTCAGGGCCAGACTTGCCGCTGTTGCCATGGCCAGTCCCAGCGGCAGCAGCGAATGATTGTGCAAACTGGTCATCAGGATGCCGGTCATGCCGGCAAGAAAAAACTGCAGGCTGCCGTTGATGCCAGTGGCAGCACCGCTGTCATGCGGAAAATAGTGGGTGAAACAGGCGATAGCATTGGGAATCACCATGGCCACCGCACCGCCCGCCAGCATGATCAGCGGCACCAGCAGCCACAGCGGCGGCTTGCCCAGTATCAGCACCGCCAATAGCAGCAGCCATACCGCCGACACCTGAATAATCAATGCGGCCGTCATCAGGCGGATTGCCGGTACACGGCGCAGCAACAGCAAATTGACCCGGTTGAACAGGATCATGGTGGCAACATTGGCACCGAACAGCAGCGGAAACGCCTTCTCGGCAACGCCGTAGAATCGCAGATAGACAAATGCCGAGTCGGTAATAAAGGCAAACAGGGCTGCGAAGCTCAGGCCGTTGGCGAGAATGATGGCCATCGCCGTGCGATGCCTCAGCACCCTGCCCCAGCCTCTGGCCACATCACTGAGCCGACGGTCCACCGCCACCGGGATGTGCGTGGGCATCACTTTCGCGACCCAGACCATCATCAGCAACGCGTAGCCGGCCAGCCCGATAAAGATCGCCGGCCAGCCCTGCAGCAACACCAGCATGGCCCCCACGGCCGGCGCCACCAGCGGCGCAATCAGCATGATCAGGCCAATGTTGCTCAGCACCCGCGCCGCTTCCTGGCCATCAAACCAGTCGCGCACCGATGCGGCAGCAACGACGACGGTGGCGCCACCGCCAAGGGCCTGGACGACCCGCAGCAGGTCCAGCTGCCAAAGCGCGGTAGACAAACTGATCAGCAGGCTCGTCAGCGCAAACAGCAACAGCCCACCCCACGCCACCGGCTTGCGGCCAAGGTGATCCGACAGCGGCCCACCCAGCAGCTGGCCCAGTGCCGTGCCCATCACATAGAGGCTGACCGAGCGCTCAACGTCAGTAACGCGGACACCATAGCTGTCCGCCATGGCTGGCAGCGCCGGCAGGTAGGTGTCAATCGCCAGCGGGCCGACGGCAATCAGCGGCCCCAGCGCCAGGGCAAGGCGCAGGCGGGTTATCTGGGGGGATGCTGTTTCGCTCACCGGACCTCCGGGATACTTGAGGGGGGTATGCTACCGGGCTGAACCGGAAAGAGAAATTACTTTAAATAATATCCGTAACTATTTGTTTTTAATTATATCAAGATGCGATTTTCCCGTAGGAGCGGCCGATCGGCCGCGAAACCCTTCGCCGCCGATCAGGCCCGGTTACTGGCCGCGCACTTCCCGCACCCGCAGCACCCCGCCCGGCCCCTGCAGCTGGCCGAACCAGCCGCGCAACGACTCCAGTGAGCGGACCAGAGTCCAGGGTGGGTTCAGAATCATCATGCCGGAGCCATACATACCGGCACCGGGCGGGCGTACGCACAATTCGGTTTGTAACAACGGCGAGGTAGTCTGTCGCTCCACCGCCTGAACGAACGGATGGTGGGCGCCGCCAGCCAGCAACGGATACCAGAGCAGGAATACACCGGTGGGCCACTTCAGCTCCGCTTTCGCCAGCGCCTCCGGCACGGTGCGGTACTCGTCCTTGACCTCGTAACTCGGATCAATCAGCACCAGCCCGCGTTTCTCCGGCGGTGGCACCAGCGCCACCAGTGCCTCCAGCGCCTCGCGATGATGAACATGGACGCGCGGATCGCCGGCAAAGCGGGTTTTCAGGGCTTCGTACTCGCGCGGATGCAATTCGTTGAACAGCAGCCGGTCTTTCGAGCGGGTCAGGTCGGCGGCGATCTGCGGTGAGCCGGGATAGAATCGTGGCGGCCAGTGATGCGCAGCGGCGCGGCGTACCACTTCCCGGTATGGCGCGGCGGCGTCCGGCCAGCCACTGTCCGGCAACGCCATGATACCGGCTTCCGCCTCGGCAGTTTTCTTGGCCCGAGAGTCCTGCAGGTCATAGAAGCCGGCGCCGGCATAGACATCCACCACCGCCAGCGGCTTGTCTTTTTTCAGCAGGTAGTCGAGCACCAGGCAATAGATCAGGTGCTTGTGAACATCGGCAAAGTTGCCGGCGTGAAAGCCATGCAGGTAGCTGAGCATCAGTAACGCTTCGGGTATCCCGTGATCCGGCGGATATTACGGTAAAGCGGCGCCAGACGCCCGTACAACGGACGATAAACCTCGCGGTACAGCCGGTCATACAATTTGACTGTGTCGCGATCCGGGCTGAACGCCCGGCCCGGCCGGGTCATCGCTGCCACCGCGTCGCGGTGACTGGGGTAACAACCGGCGCCGACGGCGGCGTTGATCGCCGCACCCAACCCGGAGGTCTCCCAGGTGTGCGGACGTTCGGCGCGCAGGCCGAAAATATTCGCGGTGATCTGCATGATCTCGTCACTTTGCGAGCCGCCACCGGAAACGCGCAACTGGCAAATGGCCACGCCGTTGCGCTTTTCCAGTCGCTCCTTGCCTTCGCGCAGGGCGTAACCGATGCCTTCAATGATCGCCCGGTACAAATGGGCGCGGGTATGCACATCACCGAAACCGATGATCGCGCCCTTCGCTTCCGGGCCCGGATATTTCACCCCCGGATTCCAGAACGGTTGCAGGGTCAGGCCCATGGCACCGGGTGGCGATTCGCGCAGCAGCCGATCAAACAATTGCTCGGCGGCGATGTTCAGGGTTGCCGCTTCCTGCACTTCGGCAGCGGCAAATTCGCGCTTGAACCAGTTCACCATCCAGTAACCGCGCTGGACGATGATTTCCGAGTTGTAATGCCCGGGCAGCGCCGCCGGATACGGCGGTACAAACGGCATCGGCTCAACGTATTTCGGATTGCAGGTATTGAAGGTGGCGGTGGTGCCGTAACTGAGATTGCCGGTGTCCGGCGTCAGTGCACCGCTGCCAAGCACTTCGCAGGCCTTGTCGGCGCCGCTGGCATACAGCGTTAATCCTTCCGGAATGCCGGTGTCACGGGCCGCTTCCTTGCTGATCAGCCCGAGCGGCCGGGAGGCCGCCACCAGCGGCGGCAGCTGTTCGCGTTTGACCGTCAGCGCATGCCATTTCAGATCGAGCGCGCCAGCCCAGTCCTGCTTGCGAAAATCAAACGGGATATAGCCGACCTGGGAGGCAATGGCGTCGCTCAGGTTGCCGGTCAGCTTCATGGTCAGGTAGCCGGACAGCAGTGCGTAGTACGCAGTTTTTTTCCACACCTCCGGCTCGTCGGCGGCAATCCAGTTGCACTCCGCCTTGCTGCGGAACTGGCGCAGGGTTTCGCCCTGACCGATCACATTGACGGCCAGGTTGAGCAAGGTCGGTAACGGCGGAAAGGCGCTGGTGCGACGCTGGTCGAGCCAGATCACTGCCGGCCGCAGCGGCTGGAAATCCTTGTCGAGGCACACCACGGAAGCACGCTGGGTGGTCAGCGAAGCGCCAATCACCCGTGATTGCAGATCAGGATAGTTGAGCCACAATCCCTGACAGGCGCGGCACAGATTTTCCCAGAAATAATCACAGTCCTGCTCGGCCCAGCCCGGCTGCTCGGCGCGGTAGGGTTCAATATGCACCTGATGCCGCGCCACCAGTTCGCCATGCAGATCGAACAGCATGGCGCGGACACTCTGGGTGCCCTGATCGATGGCGAGCAACAGGTCGCGATTCATGCGATGCGCCTCATGCGGCGCTGGAAACGCTGTTGCTGGCCTTTGGTACGCTGTAGTAACGCTCGACAATCTCCAGATAGCGGATCACCTCTGCCTCCCACTCCGCTTCATCCCAACCAAGTCTTTGCTGACACAGCGGCTTGATGTCGCCAAGTACGGCCTTGCCACCCTCAGGCAACAGATTGCCGATGCGGGTACGGCGTAGCAACAGATCATCCAGATGCACCACCATTTCGTTTTCCAGCACCCAGCGCAGCTGATCCATCAATGCATCACCAGTTGGCAGTCGGGCAAGCGGATGGCCAAGGTGATGTGGCGGGTGCACGGCAAACCGGAACATACGCTGCTTCGGTGTCTGACTGGCGCCATGATCGTCTGCATCAATCAGGCCGGCGGCGAGCAACGCGTCCAGTGCAATCAGACGAAAAGTAGTGAGCTTGCCGCCGCTGACCGTGGTGACGCCATCGTGGGACCAGACCGCGTGATCACGGCGCTCTTTCGACGGATCAAGGCCCTTGCCGGAGGCAATGATCGGCCGCACACCCGCCATAGTGGAAATAATGTCGCTGTCCTGCAGTGCGGCTTGCGGAAACTGGCTGTTGACCAGTTTCAGCAGGTAATCCACTTCAATCCGGGTGCAAACCGGCTCAACCGACAGATCATCACGGTGATCAAGATCAGTCGTGCCGATACAGGTGCGCCCTTCCCACGGGAACACGAACACCGGGCGGCCATCATCCGGGTGCAGAATGGTCAGGCAGTCAGAAACCGGCAGGCGTTCGGCCGCTACAAAAAGATGGCTGCCACGTTGCGGCCGCACTTTTTTTTCAGTGCCGGAAAGTTTGTCCGCCCAGGCTCCGGTAGCATTGATCACATGGCGGGCACGGAACGACAACGTTGTTTCCGCGACAAGATCCTTTGCCGACACAATCAGCAGATCAGCGGCGCGCCTGATGCTGTTCACTTCGACGTAATTGCTGGCATGGCCGCCATGGCCACAACCCTCGTGCAGCACCCGTGCCACCAGACGGCTGTCATCAGTAAGCGAGTCGGTGTAACGCATGGCGCCAACAAGACCGTCACGGTTCAGACCCGGCACCAGCTGCGTCAGTTTATCCATCGACAACCAGCGATGATCGTGAATACCGGCAAGAAAATCGTACAACCAGAGAATCGCCTTCATCGGCCAGCGGCCGGGAAACTTGCCGCTACGGATCAGGAAGATATAGGGCTGGCGCACCACCATATCCGGTAGCTCCTTCAGCAGCCGCTCGCGCTCCAGAAGAGAGTGGCGGGTCAGACGGATATCGCCCTGCCCCAGATAGCGCAGCCCGCCGTGAACCATTTTGGACGAGCGGCTGGATGTGCCCCAGGCAAAATCACGCTGCTCCAGCAACAGCACACGTTTGCCGCGCCGCGCCGCTTCCAGCAAAACACCGGCGCCGGTGATGCCGCCGCCGATCACAATCAGATCCCAGGTTTCCGCCGTCAGGTCGGACGGATTCGGGCGTTGGCCAAGCATGTTATTTCTCCAAAAGACAACCGGGGTTCATTTGTCCGGTCGGGTCGAAATGCCGCACCAGCGTGTCGAGCACGGCAATGCCCTGCTCGGTCTTTTCATGTTTTAACCAGGGCGCATGATCGCGACCGACGCCATGCTGATGACTGATGGTGCCGCCCATGGCGGCAATCGCATCGCTGGCCGCTTGCTTCATTTGTGCCCAGCGCGCGCGGGTTTCCGCATAGGTTGCCGAGCAACGGAACACATAGGTGGTGTAGATACTGGAACCCTGCGGGTACAGGTGCGACAGATGGGTAAAGACATGCACCTTGCCGGCATCACCACAATTGTCGCGAATGGCCTGTTCGATATTTGCCACCGTCTCCGGCACCCGGGCCCAGTCAACGCAGGTTTCCAGCGTGTCCACCGCGTAGCCATGTTCCCACAGACCGTGGCGCAGGTACGGCGAACGAAACCGCGATTCTTCCCACTTCTTGCCCAGCAGCGTACCAACGTGCACACCCCCGGCGGCGCGAATGCGGCGTTTTACCTCGGCCAGATTCTGCGCACAGGCACGGGCCTGCCCGGTGACGCCAAAGGTGATCATGCATTTGCCATCGGCATTGCCACGCAAGGCCAGATATTTTTCCAGCCAGCCAACCAGATTTTCATGGCCGGCCAGTTTCAGGTGTGAACGGGTTTCCTCTGCGTTGGATACACGCAGCATGGACAGCGGCAGTTTCGCCTGCGCTATCGAACGCACCAGATTCACCGCAATATTCCAGTCCGGCGCAAAGGCAACGTGAAACTCTTCTTTCTCCGGCAGCGGTGTAACCCGTACTTTAACTTCGGTCAGCACACCAAAGCGACCTTCACTGCCCATGACCATTTCACGCAGGTCCGGGCCGGCACTGGACGCCGGAATGGTCGGAATCACCAGTGTGCCACGCGGTGATTCCAGTCTGCCGCCGGCAAACATCTGTTCAATGCGGCCATAACGCATCGACTGCTGGCCGCTGGAACGGCTGGCGATCCAGCCACCAACGGTGGACAGCTCCCAGCTCTGTGGAAAATGGCCCAGCAGGTAACCCTTGTCGCGCAACTGTTGTTCCAGCGCCGGTCCCGGCGTACCGGCACCGAAGGTGGCGATCTGACTAACCGGATCGAGATCAATCAGCTGGTTCATTTTTGCCAGCGACAGGGTCAGCACTGGTGCATCCAGCGCTGGCGGATTGATATGCCCGGCCACCGAGGTGCCGCCACCGTAGGGAATCACTACCACATCGTTGGACAGCGCCCAGTCGAGCAGCTCACGCACCTCGGCACTGGTTTCCGGCTCGGCCACACCATCCGGGTACGGGCCCATCTCGCCGGAACGCATCGCCAGCCAGTCCGCCAGGCTCTGGCCGCGGGCATGGCGAATGCGGATCTCGGCATCGGTGCGCACCAGAGCGTGGCCGGGCAGACGCGATGCCGGCACCTGTGCGATAACGCTCTCAAGGCTGGCATCAGGCAGCGCCGTGGCTGGACCGAGACGCTGCTGAAGAAACGCCAGGCCAGCCGGCTTCAGCGGAAATTCATTGGCCTCATCACCCCAGCCGTTCCAACGTCGCATGCCCTGCTCCTTTTTTCGCTCAACCTGTAGGAGCGGTCGACCGACCGCGATTCCCCCGGATGTAATCGCGGTCGGTCGACCGCTCCTACAAAAACCCGACTGTGCGGGCATTCTGCATTTCTTCGCAGGCCGCGGATGCTAATAGTTGTGCACAGCTGTTTCACTGGCTCCGGCTGTCAGCTTATGGACATTTAGTGACAGAAGAAAAGCCCCCTGACCGCTGATGCCGCGGTTCTGGCAGGAAAAGCACGACAAAACGGCTGCCACGTCCTTCGCCGTCGGTCGGTCCTGTCGGGTGACGTTGAGGTTGTCGGCAATCAAACAGACAATGTGGTTCCACTTTTTTCAGAGGCAAACCATGCAATCCATTCGAGTCGCCAGTGAAGATGATCTTCAGGCTTTATCCGCGATGCTGGCCCGTGCCTTCGATCAGGATCCGTTCTGGCGCTGGATTGTCGGTGACCAGGGCGATTATCAGGCTCGCCTCGGGCTCGGCTTTGCCGCCCAGTTGCGACACCTCGCCCTGCCCGGCGGTCTGGTCTGGTGCGGTGACAGGCATCAGGGCGCGTCGCTATGGTCAGCGCCGGGCCAGTGGCATCTTGGCGTGCTGCAGCAGTTACGCTTTCTGCCGGATTTTTTCCGGATGACGGACTGGCAGCGGTTGTGGACAGTGAGTCGTGCCATTCAAGCGGTGCAGGACGCCCACCCGCAAACGCCGCACTATTACCTGCAGGTGCTGGGGGTAGACCCGGTGCATCAGGGCAAGGGTTGGTCAAGGCCACTGCTGCAGATCATTCTGGAGCGGGCCGACCGGGAACAGATGCCGGTGTATCTGGAAACCGCCGAGGAGAGCAATCTGTCCCTGTATCGTCGTTACGGCTTTGAGGTCACGAAAACGCTGACCGACCTGCCCGGCGATGCACCACCGCTGTGGTGCATGTGGCGCCAGCCGAATCGCGCCAGCGCCATGTAGGAGCCGTCGACCGACGGCGATAGCTTTTCGCGGCCGATCGGCCGCTCCTACAGTGCCTTGACGTCCTTGTATTTGGCCGGATCGGTGGTGTACTCGGCGTGGCCATAGTTGACCAGCAACTGGTTCAGTCGGCGAATCAGTAACTGGTCCGCCACCCAGCCGGCTACCGGCACCCGTTTGATCAACGAGAACGCCGTCATCTGCGGCAGAATGTAGAGATTGCTGGCCGCGAAGAACAGATAGTCCTTGATACTCGGCTGCACCCCCATCTGTTTCGCTTTCTGCTTTTCATCGCCAATCAGGAATACCCGGCTGAAGAACACCTTGGAGAAACTTTTCTCGAAGGTGTTGTAGATGCGATTCCGCAGCGAGTGATCCGGCGGCAGATAAGCCGACATGGTCGAGCGCACCAGCGCACCACAGGTGTCATCGTCGTAACCGTCACGCAGGGTGCTGCCGTAGGTCATCATGGCGTTGAAAATGCCCCGCGGCGTATCCGGCAACAGATCCTCCGGCAGGCCGAGCAGATAGCTCTGATAGCGGCACAGCTCGACAATGGCGCGCTCGTCGCGAGTAAATTCCTTGCGGCCTTTGCGAATCACATTGAAGGCGGTAATAAATGCCGGCATGGTGCCGGCCGGCATCTGGTCGACCTGCGGAATCGGAATGCCATAAACGCTGACATCCCAGACTTTCGAGCGCTTCATGATGTTGAAGCGCACCATGGAATGCATCAGCCGCACCATGGCAGCAGCCTTGAAGCCGGTACCAAAGCGTTCCAGCGCACCGGGCAGGGTCGCGGTGGTAAAGAAGCTGGCGGTTTCCTTGACCCGCTGCACCGAGGACTCGTCCGACAAGGTGCCGGTCAGCGCCATCGGCAGGCCGGAGTACTTGTTCATAAAGGTGGCAACAAAGGCGCCGCGAATGGCAAACGGGGCCAGGTTGGCCATGGCAATACGGCTGACCCGGGCGCCTTCGTTGACCAGATCCATGTCGAACCAGTCGGGAATACGCTCCATCGACTGAATAAAGGCGACCAGTTCCGGCGGTGCCCCGTCGACCTTGTCGACGCCCTTGTCACAGGCCTCGGTCAGCATGCTGATCAAAGGCCGGAAACCCAGCTGTGGCATCAGTGCTGCGTAGGCATCGGCGACGGTGTCACCGAGCATGGTGTAGGCCCGGGCCCGTTCGATCCGCTCGCGATCGGCCAGCAACTGCGGCCGGTACTTGCGGGCAAAGCGACCGGGCAAGGCACACTCGTCTCGCGGATCATCCGTAAAGCGTTCCGGGGTGATGCTGAAATCGACATCGCCATAAAGCGAAGGAATCAGGGTCTTCTGGGCGGCCACTTTGGCGCGCAGTTCCTCAAGGGACATAACCATAGCTGAATACCTGCATGACGGTCGGAAACGTAGGGGCCGTCGCTCGACGGCGAAAACCTTTCGCGGCTGATCAGCCGCTCCTACAAGTTCCGTAGGGGCCGTCGACCGACGGCGATAGCTTCAAACCAGCCGCTCCTGCAGGTTCCGTAGGAGCCGTCGACCGACGGCGAGTGCGCTGACGTTCTCGGTCAAAGAGTAAACATCAACGCCCCAACAGTCGACGGCGCCAGCCTGGCAAGTCCTCGGCGGCCCGTTTCTGCTTGAGCTGCTCAATCATCGCTTCGATGCTGGCGGCAGCCTTGCTGCGCAGATCCCACAGCGCTTCGCGGTCATCCTCCCGGCCGGCGTATTCACCGGTCGGGATCGGCTTGCCGATCATGAACCAGAACGGTTCCGGACGCGGCAGCAGGGTCGGGCCAAGCCCTCTGGCCAGCGGCATGAACGTATCGCCACCACGCAGCAGTTTATTCAAGCGCGGGCGTTCAAGCAGCCAGCGCCCTGCCCGGCTGCTCTGGAAATCGTCGCCATCGAACAGGATGGTGTAGGACTCGTCGCAGCCTACCGAGGCAAACGGAATGATGTCGTAACCGTGCTCAATGGCCATGCGGGCAAAGCCGGTACGGTTCTTCCAGGTCAGCCGGTTGATTTCACTGCGACGTTTCGCCACCTCGCGGGCGCCGCCGGGAAACACCAGCACATGCTGGCCGGCCCGCATCAGTCGGCTGCAGTTCTCACGGGTGCCGGGCACGGTACCGTAACGGATCAGCAAGTCACCCCAGCCCGGCACATCGAAATGAAAGTGATCGCCGAGGCTGCGCGGGTACACGCCGGTGCGGCTGTACAGCTCGCTGACAAACAGCGGCGAGTCGATCACTCCGAAAATGGTGTGGTTGCCGACAAACAACCCGGGACGATTCGGATCAACATTCTCGGCGCCGAGCAGCTTCGGGGTGAAGTACCAGCGTGGCAGGGTCAGCATCCGTCGGATATGGCCAGCGGTCGGTGCCCGGTATTGCTCAAAACGAATCGGTAAACTGACTTTCATGGAACCTGCCGACCCTGCGGGCTATCGAAGCGGCGAGTTTACCATTTCGTGACCCGGTCGCGGTTCCCCGAACATGACAAAACGACTAGGCTTAACGGCCAATGCCAACGTGCAGTTGGCCTTTTCTGCTCTGTACTGATGCCCACAAGGAGATTTCATGAAAAAGCTCGCCCTTGCCACCCTGATCAGCAGTGCCGTGGCGCTGAGTGCCTGTAGCACCATTAACCCCTACACCGGCGAGAAGCAGACTTCCAAAGCCGCCACCGGGGCCATGATCGGCGCTGCCACTGGCGCCCTGATTGGCATTGCCACATCGGACAGCTCCAAGGAGCGCAAGGAGCGGGCATTGAAAGGGGCCGGCATAGGTGCCGTTGCCGGCGGCAGCGTCGGTGTCTACATGGACGTCCAGGAAGCCAAGCTGCGCGAGAAGCTGTCTGCCAGCGGTGTATCCGTGACCCGTGACGGCGACAACATCATCCTCAATATGCCGGGTGCGATTACCTTCGACACCAACCAATCGGCACTGCGTGACTCATTCATGCCAGTGCTGGATTCCGTTGCCGAGGTACTGAAGGAATACAAGTCGACCATGATCCAGATCGGTGGCCATACCGACAGCGTCGGCAGCGACCAGTACAACATGCTGCTGTCGCAGCAGCGGGCCCAGTCGGTTGCCAATGCCCTCGGTGGTTTCGGTGTTCAGCAGGTGCGCATGGATGTGGTCGGTTTCGGTGAAACCCAGCCGGTGGCGTCCAACAGCGCCGACAGTGGCCGTGCCCGGAACCGTCGCGTAGAACTGATCCTGCTGCCGCTGACTCAGTAACCGTCAGCCGTCACTGTGATCCGGTGTGGCGCCTGCCCAGGCGCCACACCGCCACCGTCAGGGGCAACACCAGCAGACACACCAGCACATACGGCGCCAGCGGCGCAATCTGATACAAGCCCGTTCCCAGTACCGGCCCGAGAATATAGCCGAGCGCCGGACAGGCACTCATCATCCCTGCTACCGCCCCCTGTTCTTCCACGCCAACGCGCAGGCTGGCGGCACTACTGACGCCAGGCATACCCAGGCCCAGCCCGAGACCGACCAGCGCGATGGCCCCGGCTGCCACCGCCGGCATCGGTGCCAGCAGCAGGATCAACGAGCCAACACCGATCGCCGGTACCGCCACTTTCAACAGCGTCACCGGCGCCCAGCGCAGCTTCTGCACGATCACCGCCTGGGCCAGCAGCGAGGTCACTGCGGCCAGCATCATCGCCACACCGACTGCAGCGGCGCTCTGCACCGGCGTCAGTGCAAAGCGGTCCTGATACATGAAGCCCAGCGTCTGCTGCACCATGGCAAAGCAGAGAAACATCACTACGCCAATCAGCAACACATCAATCAGCCTTCGATCAACATAAGCCGCCAGACTGGCACGAATCGCATCCGCCACTGAGAATCGATACTCAGGCTTTGGCCGCTGCAGAATCCATGGTGACTCCGGCAGCCGCCGCCACACCAGCACCGCCATGGTCGCGGTAATCAACACCACCACATACAGCGGCATCACCAACCCGAACACCGCCAATGCCCCACCCAGTGCCGGGCCGACAATGGTGCCGAAATTATGCGCCGCACCAATCTTGCCCATGCCGCGAGTGCGCTCCGCAGCACTGGTGACATCGGCGATGTAGGCCGTCGCCGCCGGTGGCGACGCCGCCATCACCAGGGCCTGCAGCACCCGCGCCAGCACCAGCATGGCCAGCAACAACGAACCACTGAACCAGCCCCGCAAGCCCCCCTCGAAGGTCAGGGCAAACAACAGTGTGCCACCGGCATAACCACTCAAGCCGATCACCAGCACCGGCCGCCGGCCCAGGTGTTCGCTAAACCGCCCCCACACCGGGCTGGCCAGCGCAAACGCCAGCGCCGAACAGGTAATGATGAACCCGACCTGAATATCTGCAAGGCCCGTTGCGCGGCCCAGCGACGGCAGGATCGCGAACACCAGTGTCTGGCCCATGCCGGTCACAGCGACGGCGAGCAGCAGCAGAAAGCTGGAAGGTTTTAGCGGGACATCAGACATGCAAGCAGGCCAGGGCAGACAGGTCCGGCATGCTAGCGCCGATGCTGCGGCTTAAGGAATGGCAGGTTCGGCGTCGGGTGACCAATCAGATCACGAGAGCAGATAGCGCCTGCCCGTAGGAGCCGTCGATCGACGGCGAAAGACTTCGCGGCCGGTCGGCCGCTCCTACGGACGTGGTGCATGGTAACGTCTCAGGAAGCTTGCTCGTACAGCGGCCGCGACAACTCCGCCCAATCAATCTCACCGTCATTCAACATATTCTCGAACTGCAGTATCCCGAGCGCCTCAAACTTCGGCCGCACCGCATCTGTCAGCAAGCCGATCCGCTTCAGATTCGGAATCACCCGGGTAAACAGCAAATTACGGAACTGCTGCATCAGATAGGACTCCAGCACCCGCTCCCGTGCCGCCGGTACATCCCAACCGAAATGCTCGAACACCTCGGTACTGATCAGCCGCTCACGCATCACCACACAGGCCTCGTAAGCAAACTGGGCGCGGTCCTCCTTCTCCTGCTCCGACAGCGTCTGGACAAAGTCCTCCAGATAATTCACCCCGAAGGTGACATGACGGGCCTCGTCGCGCACCACCAGCGTGATGATATCGCGCAGCAGCGGATCCTGTGCGGTCAGCTTCAGCGTATTGAAGGCAGCCAGAGCAAGCCCCTCAATGATGATCTGCATACCGATAAACTTCAGATCCCAACGCGGATCGGACAAGATCTTGTCGAGCAGCACCTTCAGGTTCGGATTGATCGGGTACAGAATGCCGATTTTTTCCTGCAGGTACTTGATAAACACTTCGACATGACGCGCCTCGTCGAAGGTCTGCGAGGCGGCATACAGCTTGGCGTCGAAGGTCGGTGCGCAACTGGCCAGCTGCGATGCCACCAGCAGGGCGCCCTGCTCGCCATGAACAAACTGGGCCAGCATCCAGGCCAGGTTGTGCCAGCCGAAGCGCAGTTTTTCGTCGTCGGACATGGACTCGAACGGTTCCCAGCCAACAAACGGATTCATGTTCTGGTCGAGCGGGAGCTGGTCATGCGGGAAGGTGCGGCTCCAGTCGATATCCATTTCCGCATTCCAGTTCAGCTCCTTGCCAAGCCGGTACAGTTTCCGGATACGACCATCAGCGCTGGAATAATCCCAGTTGTAGTGGCCGGTCAGCGGAGTCTGGAAGATCTCCACCACGTCTTCGACATGCTCGGTGGTCAGACGTGATTCAAGGTCATCATGGCCGGGACCGTGCCAGCTCTTGTACACAGTGACGTCGGTCGGCGGATGGTTCACCTTGCGGATATTCATATTGCACCTCTTTTGTTGTTATGGGGTGTTGCGCCCGGGACTGCTGCATGACTATCCGCTCGACACTAAGCCTGATCTGCCGGAGCGGCAATGTCGCTCAATGACAATTCGGTTGCCGCCTGTCGCCTTATCACAATTTATGCCACCAGCCGACGTCTACGACTGCGAGCTGTCCTCGGACAGCAGAAAATGCGCCCGGGCAATGGCGATCGGTTCGTCGCGGCGGGTTTGCCAGGCCTCGATATTCACGTTGCCAACCCGTCGCCCCAGGCGCGTTACCCGGCACTCGGCAAAGGTGTCCCTGAACAACCCGGCGCGCAGATAGTCGATGGTGAAATCAATGGTTTTCGGCAAGCGCGGCTCGCCCATTTCCAGCAACAGGAAAATCAGCGCCGCCTGCTCCATAAAACCGGCCAGCGCGCCGCCGTGCAGCGCCGGCAGGGTCGGATTGCCAAGGTTGCTATCAGCTTTCTGCAGCACAAAGGTCAGTTCCTCGCCGCGCGCTTCTATACCGATACCGAGAAACCGCGCGTAGGGCACCCGCTCGACCAGTGCCTGATAGGGTTGTTCGCCGCTGCGGCAGGCAGCGATCAGGGTTTTCAGAGGATCACTCATGCCTTCGACTTCCTGAATTGGTTTTCCGACGGAATTTTCATGCGCATGTAGGTGGCAAGCCCGGTGGTCACCGGCTCGTCCTCCTGACCTTCCTCGAATGCGCTCAGACGGACAAAGGCAACGTGCTCACTCAGGCGATAGCACTCGGCAATGCCGATCAGGTTCTTGCCCTTTCCCGGCGCGCGCAGATGGTCAAGACGAAAATCGATGGTCGGAGTGATTTCAAACTCCGGGTAGATCCGGGTGACAACCGCCAGACCTCCCACCTGATCAAGGAAGGCAAACACCGCGCCGCCGTGCAGCACACCGGTATCGGGGTTGCCCACCAGCTTTTCCTGCCACGGCATCAGTGCGCGGACGCGCTGTTCACTTGCATCTGTGACTTCAATACCAAGCTCCGCCGAATGGCGCACTGAAGTGACAAATCGCCGGCAGATGTCGAGCGGGGTGTATTTCGGGGTGGATTCGGAAGTCACGGCGGTCAATGTCCTTGGTTACACAGTAGCGCAAGATTAACAGCCTTGACCTGTCGGCGATAACCCCGCTGGCGCAGCAGTAAGGAAAACCATGCCCAGCAATCCGTTAGACATGCTGAAAAGCGGCTTCCAGGCCGTCGCTCACGCGGTAGAACGTCGTCGTCACCCGCAGCGTTTTATCCTTACCGACAAGACCCCGTGGGTGGAGATCTGCTGTGATGGCATCATGGCGGTACGGCATTACTCGCTACCTCCGATGGACAGCATCAATATCGACGGACAGCCACTGCCGGTCTGCCGCGAGAAAAAACCGGTGCCGATCCTGCTGGTGCCAGCGCTCGGCATTCAGCCCTGGACCTTCGACATCATGCCCGACCGCAGCATGGTCCGTTACCTGATGGCCCGCGGTTACGATGTCTACCTGCTCGATTGGGGCCAGCCGTCCCACTCCAACCGCGAGCTGACCCTGGACACCTACGTCAACCAGTGGCTGCCGCAGGCCGTTGCTGCCGTGCGCGAGCACGCCGGCAGTGAGCAGATCAGTCTGGTTGGCTATTGCATGGGCGGGCTGCTTTGCCTGATGTATCTGGGTGGCCATCCGCAGGCGCCGGTGCGCAATCTCGCCACCATCGCCAGTCCGGTGAATTTTCACAAGAGCGGACTGTACGGCAAGCTGCTTGGCCTGTTCAGCCTGCCGTTGCTGAAAGCCCATGACTGGTTCAGCCCGCGCCTGCAACCGCTCGATACCCGGCTGTTCCACATTCCCGGCAACCTGCTGTCTCTGGGCTTCAAGCTGACCAACCCGCCGGGCGTAGTAACGGCCTATCTGGATCTGGTGAAAAACATCAACGACCGCGAGTACGTCACCGAATATATGACCATGGGACAGTGGTTCAACGACATGGTTGATTACCCCGGTGCCACGGTCAGGGAAATCATCGGGAAAATGCTGATTGCCAACAGCATGGCCGGCGGCAACATCAGGATCGGTGAGCGCACTGCCCAGCTTGATAATGTCCGCTGCGACTTGCTGGCGCTGGCCGGTGCCAGCGATCGCATTGTCACGATCAATGCTGCACGGGATGTGCTGCGGGTAATCGGCAGTCGCGACAAGCGCTTTGAGGTGGTGCCCGGCGGTCATGCCGGGGTATTTGCCGGCAGCAAGGCACCGGATCACAGCTGGCGGATTATCGCCGACTGGCTGGCAGAACGGTCGGTCTGATCAGTTTTCCAGTGCCATCAGATCAGCGGTGATCTGACTGCTGTAGCGATGAAACAACAACGGCACCTTGGCGGAATCCGGATCGTCCAGCTCCGGTACGGCACTGCGGATAAAGCTCCAGCGGGTACGAGTCTGGGCAAGCAGCCGTGACAGCCGGTCATCGCCCCTGTAGTGCGCTTGCATATTTTCCAGGCTGCGATCGAACTTCATTGCCTCTTCGGAGAAATTCAGTGCCGGCTCGCTGGTCCCGGTATTGATGCCGGCGGAAGGAAACGCCGTCAGGGCAAGGTACTCCGATGCCAGGCGTTGCAGGCCCAGGCCCATCTCCAGCAGGTCATCGTGTGAACTGGCGCTGGCAGATTCGGCCAGCGCCCGGCAACGCTTGCTGATATCGACTACCAGCGTGTTGAGCTCGCTGAATGCATTGAAATCGGCATAGCCAAGCGTTGCCAGCGGGTTGTCCAGGGCACGGGCCGAGAGCTCGTCCCACAGCGCCAGCAACTCGCCAGCAGTGGTCAACGTATCGCCCTGTGCCTGGGCGCGAACCCGTTCCGCATAGGTTGCCCCTTCGGCGAGGATCGATTGCAGCGCACTGATATCTTCCGGCGCATTACCGTTGATGGAGAGCTGGTGGAATCCGGCCCGGGCACGCCAGGCACTTAATTCCAGCAGCAGGGTATCGCTGCGGGCAATCTGTGCTTCTGCCAGAGAACTGAGCAGCAGCACTACCACAACAAAAATCCGTCTCATCTTGCACTCCGGTGAACTGATTCGGCGCCCGCTGGAATTTACTGCCGAGCCATTTCCGACGCCATGTTTAGCGACTCTACCATCTGACTGGAGTAGCGATGAACCACATATGGCACGGAGTTCTGGTAGAACTTGACCAGCGACTCGCGAATAAAGGCCCACTTTGATGCTACAGAGTGAAGCTCACGGCTCACCTCGGGGTTGCCGGCCCAGGCCTGCTGCGCTGCCTTCAGACGTGCGTCGAAATCCGGTACCGCCTCGACAAACTCCAACCGGCCCTCTTCCGCGCCGGTTCCGATGGCACCGCCCGCATCAGGCGCCGATGCAGTGAACATGTACTCGGATGTGATTTGCTGCAGCCGCACTGCCAGATCAGCCAGATCCTCACCCTTGCCGCCAGCCTCCTGACGACGTTCGTTCAGCACCTCGCTCAGGTTCAGAGCCGCATTCTCGAGATCAACGATGGTGTAATGATCGGTGTAGCCCAGCTCGGCGAAGGTGTTCTGACCAGCCAGGTCCCGGTAATCCTCCCAGCTTTCCTTCACGGTATCGATAAAAGCCTGCTCTTCTTCGGTGGCGGCACTTTCTTCAAGCGCAGCGAGCACATCTTCGGCATCCCGGATCACCTCCTCCAGCTGCTCCAGATAGACTGGATCCCCCTGCATCGCGGAATAAGCGTGAAATTTCGCCCGAACCTGCCAAACATCCAGAGCCAGACGGTCCAGATCCGTTCGGGCAAGCGCTGCGGGGGTATTGGCCGAAAACAGCATCAGCGGCACGGCCAGTGCCATCAGAAAACGTCTGCTCATAGTCCTCTCCTTTTTTATTTATTATGGCCATCAGCCTACCCGGCGGATGCCAATTTGTCATTGTCCGGTTCTCTTCAGGATCCTCTCCAGTTGCTCCCACTGCTGTTGCTGGGTTTCCAGGCCGAGACCGTTGAGCAGCTCCGGAGCAAATTCGGAGAACACAACAGAGGCGAAGGAGAAAAAGGTCATCAACACGGCCAGCCCCCACCAGAACCCGCCAAACACCTTCACCAGTATGCCATTTGGCGGGTTCGGCGTGCCGTAGCTGTTCATCCCCGGTTGCCCTGCTGCCGCCAGCAGATACAGCATCGCCAGTGGTTGCAGCAGTGACGAAAACATCAGCAGGGAGCCGCCGCCGCCCAGCCAAAGCACCAGCACCGGTGCGAAGGAGATCAGAAAGATGACCAGTGCCAGCCAACCGCTGTGGCCGAGATCGTGCAGCCGTCGCACCATCAGACCGACCATGTAAATCACCATGGCCAGCACCATCAATACCGCCACGACGACAATAGCCAGAGTGACCGCCTCACCGCCTTTTTGCAGGCTGCCGGCAAATACGGCCAGCAGGATACCGGCCAGCGCAATCACCAGCATGGCGGACAGCTGATAGCAGGCGTAGCGCAGCCGATTCAGGCGCTGGCTCAGCGACAGCGGCCGCACTTCTTCGTAAATGATATGGCCCTTGCCGCCAGCATGGCCGGCCCGCGGTGGCGAATAGGGAGATTCCTGATCCATGTGAAAGCCCTTTTCAGTGGTTGTTATCGGTACTGTCACTGCTGCCGTTGCTGCCGGCGTCGGCTTCGCCCTGCTCCCAGGCCCGGAACGCCTGCAGATCCCGACGGCACATCTGCACCACCTTGCCGATCAGGGCAATATCGTCCAGCAGGCCAAAGGCAAAGATAAAGTCCGGCAGCGCATCAAACGGCATCAGGAAATACACCAGCGCGCCGATCGCGGCCAGCAAGGTCGATGTCGGCACCGCCCGGTAGCGGCCGCTGGCCCAGGCCCGCACCAGTCGGGTCAGTGCCATGACCTCCTCAAACGCCTCGCCAAGCCGGCCGCGCTGGCGGCTGGCCCGCTTGCCGGCCCGCTCGGCCATGGCGCCAGCGGCCTGCGGCTCGGCAAGCAGATGCTCCGCTTCAACCTCGGCGCGATGTTCGGCCTTGCCGGAGGACATGGTTATGCTCCCTGCTGCGCCAGTTCCTGATACAGCGCTGCGTACTCTTCAGTGAGCTTGTGCCTGGGCGACATATAGGCCAGTGGCATGCTGCGGTCATGGGATTCGCGCATGATGACACTGGATGACAGCCGGTTGGCCAGCATCGGCAACCCCTCGGCGACCAGCTCATCGACCAGCTGCTGCGGCAACCGGGCCCGCGGCTGGAACTGGTTGACGACAATTCCCTCTACCCGAAGCTCGTCATTATGGTCGCCTCGCGCTTCGTTGATGTTCTCCAGCAGGGTGTAAAGCGCCTGTCGGGAGAAGGCATCACAATCAAACGGGATCAGGCAGCGGTCGGCACCAATCAGCGCCGACAGGGTATAAAAGTTGTAGGCTGGCGGGGTATCAACATAGATCTCGTCAAACTCGCGCTCCAGTGTCTTCAGCATGCCTCGCAGTTTGTAGATCTTGTGTTTGCTCTCCAACAGGTGCTCGACCTCGCCCAACTCGGCATCGGAGGGAATCAGGTACAGGTTCTCGAACGGCGTCGCATGGACATACTCGCGCGGCTCTTTTTCCTTCAGCTTGAACGACAGGGTCTGGGCAAAAAAACCGCCGATATTCGGTTTCGGCCCTGCGCCATCGTGCCAGGCCTGCATGCCAAGCAGATACTGACTGGCGTTGCACTGCGGATCGAGATCCACCACCAGTACCTTCTTGCCCTGACTGGCTGCCACCGCCGCCAGGTTGACGGTGATGCTGGATTTGCCGACACCACCTTTCTGATTGAATACCACCCGGCGCATGCCTGACTCCCTGCCGTAACTGAACGTTGACGCAATCATACACAGGCTGGCGCCGCTGCGGCCACCGAAGCGACCAGGCCTGCCGCGCCTCTCCCGGGAATCGCCGTCGATCGACGGCTCCTGCGGGTTTAGCTGGTACTGATACGCCGCCCTTCCCGCATGGTGACAAATTCTTCCGCCGCGGTCGGATGAATGCCAACGGTGCCATCAAAATCCTGCTTGGTCGCACCGGCGCGAATCGCCACGGCAAACCCCTGAACGATTTCGCCGGCGTCGTCGCCCACCATATGCAGGCCGATCACCTGATCACTGGCGTCATCGACAATCAGCTTCATCAGGGAACGATGCTGGATATCGCCCAGCGTGTATTTCATGCCACGAAACTCGCTGCGATAAACCCGGATGGCGCCGTGTTTTTCCAGCGCCTGCTCCTCACTCAAGCCGACCGTGCCGATATTCGGATGACAGAACACGGCGGTGGGAACAAGGTCATATTCCGGCGCCGGACCCGCCTGGTGCGGAGCAAACAGGTGCCGGGCCAGCCACATACCCTCAGCTAACGCCACCGGCGTCAGCTGGACCCGGTCAATCACGTCACCCAGCGCATACACGCCGGGCATCGAGCTTTGCAAACAGTCATCGACCTGAATGGCGCCGTTCGCTGCCAGATTCGGTGATTCTGTTTCGAACAAGCCGTCGATATTCGGCACGCGGCCAGTGGCGTAAAACACCGCATCGACTTCAAGCTGCGAACCGTCAGCAAGCCGCAGAAGCCGACACTCACCTGCGACGCTGACTGACTCGACATCCGTGTTGAAGCGCAGATTGACGCCACGGTGCTGCATCTGCGCCGCAACAAACTCGCGAATCTCCCGGTCGAACCCGCGCAGAAAAAGATCGCCGCGATAAAGCTGGGTCACTGCGCAACCGAGCCCGGACAAAATCGAAGCAAACTCGGAGGCGATATAGCCACCACCCACCACCGCCACCCGATCCGGTAATGCCGGCAAGCTGAACAAGTCATCCGAAATCAGGATATGTTCCCGCCCCGGGATATCAGGAACAAACGGCTTGCCGCCGGTGGCGATCAGAATGTTGCGCGTTTCCAGCAGCTCACTGCCAACGCACACCCGGCCCTCGCCAGCAACGCTGCCATGGCCCTCAATAATGGTGACGCCAGCGGACTCCAGCAAACCCCGGTAAATGCCGTTCAGCCGGGTAATTTCCCGGGTCTTGTTATCGCGCAGGGTCGGCCAGTCGACGCCGATATCCGCATCCACCCTGAAACCATAATCGGCAGCGAGCCGAAACAGGTCCGGAAAAGCGGCGCCATAGGAAAACAGCTTCTTCGGTACACAGCCGACATTAACGCAGGTGCCGCCGAAGAAACGATTCTCGACAATGGCGACGTTGGCGCCCAGGCCAGCCGCAATGCGCGCTGCCCTTACCCCGCCCGATCCTGCACCGATAACTACCAGATCAAACACACAATACTCCCGAGTAGGAGCGGCTGACCAGCCGCGAAAAGCCTTCGCCGTCGGTCGACGGCTCCTACGAAGAGATTACTCTGGAATCCGGGACAAGAAATTACATTTTCATGCGAATAAACGGCTCGCCGGCAGAACGTCGCCCTTCGCGCAAATAGATGCCCTTGTCCACCGACGGCCACAATTCGCTGAGCGACACCGAGCGCGGCCCGCCGGTCACCATGCGGGCATGGTGACGGCGCAGCTCGCGCGGTTCCACCACGCCGCAGGCATGGGCAATCACTTCCACTTCCTTGACCAGATGACGATGGTACTGGTAAACCCGCTCAGCCTTCTCGACCGGCACCAGACCACGCTGCAAGCGAGGATTATGGGTGGTCACCCCGGTCGGGCAAGTGTTCTTGTCGCACTGCATCGCCTGAATACAGCCCAGAGCGAACATATAGCCGCGCGCCGATACACAAAAATCGGCGCCGAGCGCCAGCGCCCAGGCGACCATGTTCGGCGTGGTCAGCTTGCCCGCCGCCACCACCCTCACCCGCTCGCGCAGCGCATAGCCCTGCAATAAATCCACCACTAGCGGCAGCGACTCGGCCAGATGCAGGCCGACATCATCCATCAGCGACATCGGCGCGGCGCCGGTACCACCATCACCGCTGTCGATGGAAATATAATCCGGTGCCGACTCGATGCCACGACGGTGAATCTCGATAAAAAGATCCTCCAGCCACTCCCAGGAACCCACCACCAGCTTGATGCCGACCGGCTTGCCGGTGACATCCCGCACCCGGTGAATCATGTTGAGCAGGTCCGTCGCGCTGGCAACATCCGGATGACGATTCGGACTGATAGATGGCTGTCCCGCCGGAATGTTACGGATCGCGGCAATTTCCGCGCTCACCTTGGCGCCGGGAAGAATCCCGCCCTTGCCAGGCTTGGCGCCCTGACTGAGCTTGATTTCGAACATTTTCACCTGTTGGTGGGCTGCCATGGTCTGCAAACGCTCGTCACTCAGGTTGCCGGCAGTATCGCGGACGCCATAACAGGCCGTACCAATCTGGAAAACGATGTCGCAACCACCCTCAAGGTGCCAGGTCGACAGCCCGCCTTCACCGGTATTAAGCCAGCAGCCGGCACGCGCCGCGCCTTTCGACAACGCCTGCACCGCAGGCTTTGACAGCGCACCGTAGCTCATTGCCGAGATGTTGTGCAGCGCCCGGGCCACATAAGGTTGCCGCGCATGGGGGCCAATCATCATCGGCAGTGTTTCGGCCTGGTCGGTGGCCAGCTTCGGATAGGGATCATTGAGAAAAATCACCCGCCCCGGCGCCAGCATGCTCTTGGTAGAACCGAACGGCACCATGGTCGACAGGTCTTTGGCGGCGCGGTACACCCAGGCTCGCTGGGCCCGGTTGAACGGCAGCTCTTCACGATCCATGGCAAAGAAATACTGGCGAAAGAACTCGCCGAGATGTTCGAAGAAATAACGGAAGCGACCGATCAGCGGGTAGTTGCGGCGAATCGCGTGGGCTTTCTGGAAAAAGCGGTCATAGAACCACATCAGGGCACCGACCAGCAGCAGGCCCAGTACAGCCAACACCACGACCAGCAGGAATATGTTTACCAGCGCGTCGAGCCAGCCCTGAACTTGCTGCGGTAACATGGCCATACCCCCGAATCTTCTATTTTCTGCAGGAGCATTGATGGGTGGCGAAAGGCTTCGCGGCTGATCAGCCGCTCCTACAAGTGACCATCATTGTAGGAGCCGTCGATCGACGGCGAAAGGCTTCGCGGCTGATCAGAACGCATCGCCCGGCACCCGCACCCAACCTTCCATCAACACCCGGGCGCTGCGACTCATGATCGCCTTGGTGACAGTCCACTCGCCATTAACCTGCTTTGCCTCGGCGCCGACCCGCAAGGTGCCGGACGGATGACCAAACCGCACCGCCTCGCGCTCGCCACCACCGGCGGCCAGATTTACCAGGGTGCCGGGCACGGCCGCTGCGGTACCGATGGCCACCGCCGCGGTGCCCATCATGGCGTGATGCAGCTTGCCCATGGACAGCGCCCGGACCAGCAAGTCCACGTCGGCTGCCTTTACCGTCTTGCCGGACGACGACACATAATCGGTCGGCGGTGCAACGAAGGCAATTTTCGGGGTGTGCTGACGCTTCGCCGCGCCGGCCAGATCACTGATCAGGCCCATCTTCAGGGCACCATAGGCGCGGATAGTTTCAAACCGTGCCAGTGCCTTGGGGTCGCCGTTGATGGCGTCCTGCAGCTCGGTGCCGGTGTAGCCGATATCAGCGGCATTAACAAACACCGTCGGAATACCGGCATTGATCATGGTGGCCTTGAAGGTGCCCACGCCGGGCACGTCGAGATCGTCTACCAGATTGCCGGTCGGAAACATCGAACCGCCACCCTCGCCTTCGCCTTCATCGGCCGGATCCAGAAACTCAAGGACGATTTCCGCCGCCGGAAAGGTGACGCCGTCCAGCTCAAAATCACCGGTTTCCTGCACCTGGCCGTTGCTGACCGGCACATGGGCAATGATGGTCTTGCCGATATTGGCCTGCCAGATACGGACAACGCAGGTGCCGTTTTCCGGAATGCGGGCGGCATCCACCAGGCCGGCATGAATGGCAAAGGCGCCCGCCGCAGTGGACAGGTTGCCGCAGTTACCACTCCAGTCGACGAAAGCGGTGTCGATTGACACCTGACCATACAGATAGTCGACATCATGATCCGGCTGGCTGCTTTTCGACAGGATCACGCACTTGCTGGTGCTTGATGTGGCCCCACCCATGCCATCGGTGTGCTTGGCATACGGATCCGGGCTGCCGATCACTCGCATGAACAATTTGTCCCGCGCCTCACCGGGCTGCTGGCAGGAAGCCGGCAGGTCCTGCAGGCGGAAAAACACACCCTTGCTGGTGCCGCCACGCATATAGGTGGCAGGAATCCGGATTTGCGCAACACTACTCATCATATTCCCCGCAGGAGCGGCCGACCGGCCGCGATTCTTGCCAAACCATTTCGCCGTCGATCGACGGCTCCTACAACACCGTAGGAGCGGCTGATCAGCCGCGATTCTTGCCAGATCATTTCGCCGTCGGTCGACGGCTCCTACAACACCGCAGGAGCGGCTGATCAGCCGCGATTCTTGCCAGACCATTTCGCCGTCGGTCGACGGCTCCTACAACACCGTAGGAGCGGCCGACCGGCCGCGATTCAGGCCACATTCCCTTCAAGGAAATCCTTGGCAAAACGCTGCAACACACCGCCCGCTTCATACACCGAAAATTCTTCGTCAGAATCCAGACGGCAAGTTACCGGCACCTGAACGGTTTCACCGTTCTTGCGATGAATGACCAGGGTCATATCCGCACGCGGTTTGCGCTGGCCAATCACGTCGAAGGTTTCCGTGCCATCAATGCCCAGCGTTATACGGGTAGTGCCCGGTTTGAACTCCAGTGGCATCACGCCCATGCCGATCAGGTTGGTACGGTGAATGCGCTCGAAGCCTTCGGCAACAATCGCTTCAACACCGGCCAGACGCACGCCTTTGGCAGCCCAGTCGCGGCTCGAACCCTGACCATAGTCGGCACCGGCAATAATGATCAGCGGTTGCTTGCGCTCCATGTAGGTTTCAATGGCTTCCCACATGCGCATCACCGTGCCTTCCGGCTCAAGCCGGGTCAGCGAACCCTGCTTCACTTCACCGTTCACCACCGCCATTTCATTGATCAGTTTCGGGTTGGCAAAGGTGGCGCGCTGCGCCGTCAAGTGATCGCCGCGGTGGGTGGCGTAGGAGTTGAAGTCCTCCTCCGGCAGGCCCATCTTGTGCAGGTATTCACCGGCCGCCGAGTCCATCATGATCGCGTTCGACGGCGACAGGTGATCGGTGGTGATGTTGTCCGGCAGCACTGCCAGAGCACGCATGCCCTTCATGCTGCGCTCGCCCGCCAGGGCACCTTCCCAGTACGGCGGACGACGAATATAAGTCGACATCGGCCGCCACTCATACAGCGGTGACACCAGCTGGGTGGCGGCCTCGCGTGCCTCGAACATCGGGATATATACCTGACGAAACTGCTCCGGCTTGACCGCTTTCGCCACCAGCTCGTTGATTTCCTCGTCGCTCGGCCAGATATCCTTGAGGCGGATTTCCTTGCCGTCTACCACACCCAGTACATCCTGTTCGATATCGAAGCGCACGGTACCGGCAATAGCGTAAGCCACTACCAGTGGCGGCGATGCCAGAAATGCCTGCTTGGCATACGGATGGATACGGCCGTCGAAGTTGCGATTGCCGGACAGCACTGCGGTGGCATACAGATCACGATCGATGATTTCCTGCTGGATTTTCGGATCCAGCGCGCCTGACATGCCGTTACAGGAGGTGCAGGCGTAACCGACAATGCCGAAGCCGAGCGCTTCGAGATCGCCCAGCAGGCCGGCTTCTTCCAGATACAGTTTGACCGCCTTGGAGCCCGGCGCCAGCGAGGTTTTCACCCACGGCTTGCGCACCAGGCCGAGCCTGTGTGCATTACGCGCCAGCAGGCCGGCGGCAACCACGTTGCGCGGATTCGAGGTGTTGGTGCAGCTGGTAATGGCGGCAATAATCACCGCGCCATCCGGCATCAGGCCCTGCGCCTCTTCGGCCTGCGCCTTGTCGAGATCGACAGCGATGCCGCGTGATTTCAACTCGCTCACCGGCAAGCGGCGATGCGGGTTGGACGGGCCGGCCATATTGCGCACCACGGAAGACAGATCGAACTTCAGCACCCGCTCGTACTCGGCGGTTTCCAGTGCATCCGCCCACAGGCCGGCTTCTTTGGCGTAGGTTTCCACCAGCTTGATGTTTTCTTCGCTACGGCCGGTCAGACGCAGGTAGTCGAGCGTCTGCTGGTCAATAAAAAACATCGCTGCGGTGGCGCCGTATTCCGGCGCCATATTGGAGATGGTGGCACGATCGCCAATGGTCAGCGATGCAGCGCCTTCACCGTAAAACTCGAGATAGGCACCGACAACCTTTTCCTTGCGCAGGAACTCGGTCAAGGCCAGCACCAGGTCGGTGGCGGTAATGCCCGGCTGCGCCTTGCCGCTCAGCTCGACACCGATAATATCCGGCAGTCGCATCCAGGAAGCGCGACCCAGCATCACGTTCTCGGCCTCCAGGCCGCCAACGCCGACAGCAATCACGCCCAGCGCATCAACGTGCGGGGTGTGCGAATCGGTGCCGACACAGGTATCCGGGAAAGCCACACCGTTATCGTTATGAATCACCGGCGACATCTTCTCCAGATTAATCTGGTGCATGATGCCGTTGCCCGGTGGAATCACATCGACATTCTTGAACGCATACTTGGTCCAGTCGATAAAGTGAAAGCGGTCCTCGTTGCGACGATCTTCCACGTCACGGTTTTTCGTGAACGCTTCCGGGTCGAACCCTCCGCACTCCACGGCCAGGGAATGGTCAACAATCAGCTGTACCGGCACCACCGGATTGACCTTGGCCGGGTCACCGCCCTGCTCGGCAATGGCGTCGCGCAGGCCGGCCAGATCGACCAGTGCGGTCTGACCAAGAATGTCATGGCACACCACCCGCGCCGGGAACCAGGGAAAATCCTTTTCGCGCTTGCGTTCGATCAGCTGGATCAGGCAATCACGAATGATCGCCGGATCCGCCTTGCGGACGATGTTCTCGGCATAAACCCGGGCGGTGTAAGGCAGTTTTTCCCAGGCACCGGGCTGGATTGCGTTCACCGCTGCACGGGCGTCAAAGTAATCCAGCGCCGTGCCGGGCAGGGATTTGCGGTATTCAGTATTCATCGCATCACACTCAATCGGAACATAAGGGCAATTCTCTGCAGGAGCGGCTGATCAGCCGCGATCGGTTGTTTCAGGCTTGTGCCGTACTTCAACGATAAAACAATCGCGGCTGATCAGCCGCTCCTACGGGTGATCAATCACGGTCGGCAGGTAAATCAGCCGCGGTCGGCAATCGGTACGACCTTGCGCAGTTCTTCGCCGGTGTATTCGGCGCTCGGACGGATAATGCGATTATCCGCACGCTGCTCCATAACATGGGCGGCCCAGCCGGTCAGCCGGCTCATCACGAAGATCGGCGTGAACAGCTTGGTCGGAATGCCCATAAAATGATAGGCCGAGGCATGGAAGAAGTCGGCGTTGCAAAACAGCTTCTTCTCGCGCCACATGACTTCCTCGCAACGCACAGATACCGGGTACAGCACGGTGTCGCCGACATCGGCCGCCAGCTTCTCGGACCAGGCCTTGATAATGGCATTGCGCGGATCCGAGGTGCTGTAGATGGCGTGGCCAAAGCCCATGATCTTTTCCTTGCGCGCCAGCATACCGAGCATTTCCTGTTCGGCATGGTCCGGGCTCTTGAACTTCTCGATCATGTCCATGGCCGCTTCGTTGGCACCACCGTGCAGCGGGCCACGCAGCGAACCGATGGCGCCGGTGATGCAGCTGTGCAGGTCCGACAGGGTCGAGGCACAGACACGGGCGGTAAAGGTAGAGGCGTTGAACTCGTGCTCGGCGTACAGGATCAGCGATACATGCATTACCCGCTCGTGCAACTCGTTCGGCTTTTCGCCGCGCAGCATGTGCAGGAAGTGGGCACCGATGGAATCGTCATCGGTATTTTCATCAATGCGCACACCATCGTGGCTGAATCGGTACCAGTAGCAGATGATCGACGGGAATACGGCCAGCATGCGGTCGGTAGCATCCTGCTGCTGGGAGAAATCGGCCTCCGTTTCCAGATTGCCGAGCATGGAGCAGCCGGTACGCATCACATCCATCGGGTGAGCGTCTTTCGGAATACGCTCAAGCACTTCTTTCAGCGCCTGCGGCAGGCCGCGCAATTGTTTCAGTTTGGCCTTGTACGCAGCCAGCTCGGCACTGGTTGGCAGATGGCCTTTCAGGATCAGGTAGGCAACTTCCTCGAACTGGCAGGTTGCCGCCAGATCCTTCACATCATAGCCGCGGTAGGTCAGACCCGAACCTGACTTGCCGACGGTGGACAGTGCGGTCTTCCCCGCTACCTGGCCACGCAGGCCGGCGCCACTGAGTTGCTTTGCTTCTGCCATGGTGTTTCCCCTGTTTCAGTCAAATTCATCAACTGGCAACTGATTGCCAACTTCACTCGCGGCTGGTCAGCCGCTCCTACAGAGCCCGCAGGAGCCGTCGACCGACGGCGATATTCCAAACCCCTTTTCGCGGCTGGTCAGCCGCTCCTACAAAACCCGTAGGAGCCGTCGACCGGCGGCGATATTCCAAACCCCTTTTCGCGGCTGGTCAGCCGCTCCTACAGAGCCCGCAGGAGCCGTCGACCGACGGCGATATTCCCGAACCCCTTTTTCGCGGCTGGTCAGCCGCTCCTACAAAACCCGTAGGAGCCATCGACCGACGGCGATCAGCCTTTGCCTTTGGCGAACAGTTCGTCCAGCTTTTCCTCGTAAGCGTGGTAGCCGAGGAAGTCATACAACTCCATACGGGTCTGCATGGTATCAACCACGTTCTGCTGATGGCCATCATTACGAATCGCCTGATATACATTCAGCGCCGCCTTGTTCATGGCGCGGAACGCGGAAAGCGGGTACAGCACCATGGTCGCACCATTGGCTGCCAGCTCATCGCGATTGAACAGCGGCGTGGCTCCGAATTCCGTGATATTGGCCAGCAGATGGGCGCCGCCAATGCCTTTGGCAAACGCCTGATAGTCTTCCAGAGTATGCACCGCTTCGGCAAAAATGCCGTCGGCACCGGCGTCCAGGCAAGCTTTGGCACGCTCTACCGCCGCTTCCAGACCGTCTTTCTGGAATGCATCGGTACGGGCAATGATAAAAAAGTCATCATCGGTTCTGGCATCCACCGCAGCCTTGACCCGATCAACCATCTCTTCCTTCGAGACGATCTCCTTGTTCGGGCGATGGCCGCAACGCTTCTGCGCCACCTGGTCTTCAATATGCACAGCACCGGCGCCGGCACGAATCATTTCTTTGACAGTGCGGGCAATATTGAAGGCGCCACCCCAGCCGGTGTCGATATCCACCAGCAGCGGCACTTCGGTGGCAGCAGAAATACGACGCACATCTTCAAGCACGTCATTGAGGCTGGTCATGCCAAGATCCGGCAAGCCGTAGGAGGCGTTGGCAACACCGCCACCCGACAGGTAGATGGCCCGGTACCCTACCCGCTCGGCCATCATGGCGCAGTAGGCATTGATGGTGCCCATGATCTGCAGCGGCTTTTCTGCCGCCAGGGACTGGCGAAATCGTGCGCCGGCACTCGTTACTTTGCTCATCGTTTTCTCCGTCTGTAAATCTGTGATTTTCGCGGCTGGTCAGCCGCTCCTACAGAACCCGCAGGAGCCGTCGACCGACGGCGATAGCTTCAAACCTTTCGCGGCTGGTCAGCCGCTCCTACAAAGCCCGTAGGAGCCGTCGACCGACGGCGATATTCCGAACCCTTTCGCGGCTGGTCAGCCGCTCCTACGGGTTGTTCGCCTCGATATTTTCGCGGGCGCGGCTGATATGGCGGCGCATCAGCAGCTCGGCCATTTCGCCATCGCGGGATTCAATTGCTTCGATAATACGACGATGCTCCGCCAGCGCCTTCTGCGGCCGGTTGGCGGTCATCGAGAACTGGTAGCGGTACATCCGCACCAGATGATATATCTCACCGATTAACAGATCGATCAGGGTGCGGTTATGGCTGCCCTGAATAATGCGGTAATGAAAATCCAGATCGCCTTCGCGCTGGAAGTAGGCAGTGTCTTCCTTCAGGTCCTGCTGCTGTTCATGCCGGGACAACAACTCACGCAGACTGGCAACGTCATCATCGGTCATGTTCTCGGCCGCCAGCCGGGCGGCCATGCCTTCGAGCGCCTCGCGGACCCGGTATATCTCGATCAGATCGGAGGCCTTGAGTGACGCCACCCGGGTGCCAACATGGGGCACCCGCTCCAGTAGCTTGCGCGATTCAAGGCGACGAATGGCTTCACGTAACGGGCCACGGCTGACGCCGTAGCGGGCGGCCAGCTCGGTCTCGCCAAGCTTGGTACCGGGGGGCAGCGCGCCCAGAACAATATCGTCCTGCAGCCGGGAAAAAACCCGGTCAGCCAGCGTGCGGCTGTCCTGCAAGGCAGTGTCCTGAGCGGAATCTGACATGAAATCGGCCCGTTGTAGACAATATGGTGCAACGGGCCGGTACTCTAGCGGGCTATCAGGGGGGATTCAAGGCTGGATTGTCAACAATCCAGCCTTGTTGCCAAAATCAGCGACACGAATCATGGGGCCACCCCTACCGGCTGACAGTTGCCGACGACACCATCAAGCGCCTCGCCTTGCGCCGCACCACCCTGAAGGACGCGAATCCGGTGGCCGGTCTCATCAACGGCATTCTCACGACCCACCTCCTCCGCCAGCCGTCCTGCCTGATAAAAATCCTGCCAGAATGCACGCACACCATCCTTGAAGTTCTCATCTCCCAGACGACGCATGGGGCGCTCCGCTGCGGTAAGGTCAATACGGCCCTGAATCTGGGTGCCGTAGTGCGGCACTGGCGGCATCGCAGCACCGGTTACCAGCGGGTCACCATTCTCGGCCGAGCCCGTCATAAACAGCACAACGGTAACGGTGTTGCCAGCCACATCGTCCGGGTCATCCGGATTATCTTTCAGAGTGCGCGAGATAAAGCCTACTACCGCTTCGTTATCAGCGCCTCCCAGGCCGTCGTCACGGGTCAGGGTAACCGGATCCAGCGCCCGGCACTCTCCCCGGCGGTCGGTGACAATCGAGCCATCATCCAGAAACTGGACATTGAAGAAGCCGGCGGCAAAAGCATACCCGGCACCACCCCGAGGCCGTTCCTTGCCAACGTAGTCACCCGCCAGGGTTTTCATGTCAAGCGCCGGATCCGTGTCCGAACAACCTGACTCGCCACCCGGCTGGTTTTGCGGGTTCGGATTGCGCGGGTCGCACTGATCGTTGTCGTAAAACTCCTGATAGTTCAATCCGGGACCAATTTCTTTCGCGGGAATAGGCAGGCAATTAATGTCGCTATCAGCTTCAGTTGTTGTGCAGGCCTTGTACAGGGTTAGCCGATAAAAATCCGGCAACTGATTGAGCATGGCTTCGTCCAGCACCGCGCCAACGAAACCGGTACGGGCCACCCGGTATGGCGCATCTGAAAACTCCTGCTCCAGCGCATTACCCCTGAACCGGGCCCAGTCGGCAGGCTTGGGCACATAGATGCCTGAAGCAGGGTACTCAAGCCGGAAATCAGTAATACCGTCATTCAGCAACTTGTTGTCGCTGGCAACTGCGCCGATGATTCTCCCCTGAAAGAAAAGGTCCACACTGCTTTGCGCGGTGCTTAGCACAGACCGGGCGTTCCAATCATTGTTATTGTTACTGTCATTGAGCAACAAGGTGTCACTCAGCAGGGAATCAGAATTCAGCGCCAGCAGATTCAGTGTTCCTGCGGCATTATCGCTGCCCGACGGGCCGAAAATCGCGCCGACCCCTCCAACCGAACCATCCGGCATAACAATAAAAGGCAATACGATGCTCAGGAAGCCGAGCTGGCTGTCATCCTGAAACAGCTGGGCATAGAAGCTTGCTTCATGCTCCAGCGAAAACAGGCCAATACGGGTACGATCTGCGGCAACCTTGGCCAGGCCCACACCAATATCGGCACTATCCGGAAGGTCCTTGCCAAGCAGGCCCTCTACCCAGTCGTCCCAGTGATCGATGAACAGGTTGTAGTCGCTCTGATTGAAATCAGTCTCGGGAGCGGCGGAGGCGTTGTTGTGGGCAGTCGGATCTATGGTAATCACCCGGTCTCCGGATGTCTGATCCAGAGCAAACAGAAACGCAGCACGATTCCGCACCGCCGGATCAGAGAATTCACGCCGTGCCGGGGTTGTCAGGGGCCTGTCAGAGCCGGTTGAATCCATGACATTAATCGGAATCAGGTCGGCCAGCGCCACCTGGAAGAACCCTGTGCCGCCGCCGCAGGCTTGCCCGGTGGAGCCCACGCTACGGCCGGTACACATGGGCAGATAGGCCGTCCCGAGCGAAATTCGGCGTTCTCCGGGCAACGCGCCGCCAATAAAAAACTCGACACGATCTGCGGTCGGCGCGCAACGGGCGATAAAGGGCTTGAGCCCATCATCCGGGACAGATGAAGATGACTCGGTGCAGCTGTAACCGATATTGGCAATATTGGCCGTACGATATTCGCCTGGGCCAACCTCGATACCGACCACCAGTTCAATCTCGACAGCCTCCTCACCAATATCCGGAATCGGCGCCGGCCCCGGGCGAGTATCCCGGATCGGCCCGCCGATGATCGCGTCGCTGAAATCCTCACCACCATTGCACCCGCTCAGTACCAGAAAGGCACTCAGCGTCATTGCAGACAAACAAAGCTTTGCAGTTTTCATTGCCAATCCTGACAGTCACTGGAAACAGCCTGCCACGGCTGTTTGAATGGCGCTATTATGCCCCGCCGGGCGGCACAATACTGCCGACAAAATGCCTGAGCTTTCATAAGGTTACAAAGGCACAACGGCTTATTACAGAACCTTCAGGGAGGGGCGGCACGCAGCGCCCTCACCAGCAGCTCGCCCTGGAGTGCCAACGGCTGTGAAGGTTCAGCCCAGTAGTACTCCCCCGGCAGAACTTCAGGCCGGCCACGAGCGGATTCGCCAGCGTAGCCCAGATACAACACCAGCCACACCGCACCGGACTCCACCGGAACCTCGCCTTCCAGATAACCCAACCGTGCCCAGGTCTCCGGATAACGGCGGCTGAACAGGTTATCCACCAGCAGTACCGGCGTGCCCTGCTCGTTCAGGAACACAGCCTGAGGATGGAGGTAACCCTGCCCGCCGAGAAAGGTCTGGAATCTTACCGCAGCGACACCGGGCTGCAAGCGAATCGCCGCAGCCGGGTGGCGAACAGGCATGGAGACCCAGTCCCATGGAGCACCGAATGATACCAGCAGTTCCTGACCCGGTTTCAGTTCTTGCGCCCGCTTGAGCGGCTCAACACAACAACGCTCCGGCACTCCCTCGACACGCTCGATGAAGCCATCGCCCCCCGGCTGTATCACTTCATAGCCTTTGGGGGAAGCCGACTCCGCTTCCCGGGCGGCAATCAGATCAACCGACTGGGTAACCCGGTAACCGGATGCATCGGTATAGCTGACGAAGCGATCCCTCTGACGCTGCTCCAGCTGCTCGTACACAGCTTCGTCGCTGGCGTACTCAACCTGGTCAAGCGCAGCCGCATCCAGAGGCGCCGGGGCCGGATCGTTCACCCCGGCAGCCTGCTCCTCATCAACAGTCCCGGGCTGTTCAGCGGCTTGCCGCTGAACAGTAATCAGATTGCCCTGGGCATCCACATAAGAGTAGAAACCGCCCGGGGACGGGCGGTTAGTGGCGCAAGAAACGATCAGGACACACAGCCCGATCAGGGAAAAACGGCTCATCAAAATGCAGTTCTGAAGGCTAGTCCGATCATGTTAATAGTCGCTTCTGTCTTGATATCCAGCCCGGCAAAGGGGTTATAGACCAGATTGTCTATTCCCTCGCTGTTGCCAAAGGTACTGCTATTGGCAGGGATGTTATCACGGCTACGCAAGGTGGCGATGCCCAGATCAATATCCGTATCCTTGTCCCACTTGTAACCCAGGCCGAGGCTGAAATATTGCGCCTCATTGATCGGCACCATCGGATTGCGGCGATCATCGGGAATGGCAGATGCACGGGGCTCGTAGCCACCGCGCAACTGCAACCGGCCGGTCAGATCGTACTGCACACCAAACGCCAGATTCCAGGTGGACTGGAAGCCGAGCGGAAATGCCAGCTTGGTTGCCGTCGAACCGGGCGAGAACAAACGCGCCAGCGCCGTCACTGCTGTTGCCTTGTCAAAGTTGAAGTTAAACGCATCCCACTGGCTGTAATCCACCCAGACAGCATCAATATTAAACTGCCAACGCTCAGTGGGCCGTACCTTGATCCCGGTCTGAAAATGCGCCGGCATGGTCAGCTCCATATTGATCAAGCCGGTTTCGGTCTCACCGATACTTGACGGAATACCGAGCACAGCCAAAGCAATCGCACCCGTGGCACTGCCGCCAACACCATTAATGGTTTCCCGAGTGGCATTGGCATACTTTACGGTGAAATCACCGTTCATATTCACCTTTGCTTCAGAGTGCCATACGGCGCCAAAGGCAAACCATTCAGCAGGCTCCCACAGCACCCCGAGGTTATAGGACGGACTCAGGCGTTGATCCATGGCCACTTCCAGCGAGGCCAGATTCTTGAACGGGCCAAGCCCCTCATTGGGACGACAGATGCCAAACAGGATCAGATCAAGGGCGACGTTGCTTTCGCCCTTGAATGGCGCACAAATACTTTCGTCGACGATGCGGGTAAAGCCGAGCAGCTCGTTCGGCGCGCGGAAATCGGTCTCCAGCATCACCGCCTGATAGGACAAGCCGATAGAGGCACCGAGATACAGGGTGTCAGTGGCCTTGAAGCCGACCGACGGTGACAGGTAGGTGATCCGCTCCAGCGCAACACGCCTACCCATAAAGTTGCCCGGGTCATCATCGGCACGGTAAAAACCGGCTGCCATCGGCAAATACGTCGCCGTGGCGAAGGTAAACTTTGAACCCGGCGGACGAATGGCGAATGACGGTATCGGGCCCGCAATCAGCGGCCCGGGAGGCAGATCTACCGAGTCATTCAGAATCGGAATATAAAGACTGATGCCCTCAACCGTGCTCTGACCAGTACGAAATTCACGGCAAAAATCCGCTCCATCTCCGGGCGCGTCCGCACATACTACCGGGTCATCGGAAAAACCAAACACGTTGTAATCAGGCGGTGCACTGAACTCCGAATTCAAGCCAAAATCAACCCCAAGAAACTGCAGGTCCATGCGCCGGCCACGCAGCTTGCCCAGGCCGGCCGGATTGAAGTGGATCGCCATAATGCCCGGCGGGTCCGCTGTCACCGCATGGGCCATACTCATCGCTTTCACATCGACAGCGATATTGGTTGCGAGCTGGGCGCCGGCGCCGCTGGCCAGCAGCAACCCGAACGCCGCCACCCCGCCCCGCACTTTACGCAACATGAATTTGCCTGTCGTGATTGTCATTCTTGTCTTCCGGCTACAGCCATTATTTCCGGAATCAGGCGCCCGGTTTGAAGCCGGTGAAGTCCACCGGAATGTTGAAGCCCATGAGTACGTCCGGAGAATCCTCGGTCAAACCGAACCCAAAGCTGAAATTGATCACCCGGTTGGAAGAAGTACGCAAGCCAAGCGACATGTTCACGACACTGGAAGTGGAGTCAGAGCTACCAACGCGGGGGCGGACCGTCTCCCCCAGGTCGTTAAGCTCCTCATCGAACTCAAATACAGTCTGGAAATTGTAAGACTGCTGATAGCTGGCACTGAGTGACACTTCGTAGCTCAGTGCGTAAGCCAGACCAAACGAGAAGCTGATGCTGTCACCGGTATCGAGCGACTTGAGGGTGCGGTCGCCGCGATCCTGATTCAGGCCTGAAACATCAAATGCATGGGTGTAACCGACCGATCCGAACAGAACCACCGGATCGACCACTTTGCTCATCGACACGCCACCACCAATGGAGTAATAGCCCTTGCCGCTGGAAACCTGACTACGGGTGTTAATCTCGTACGGGCTGTCGCCAGTAGCCGTGGAAAGCGTGCCGAACAGCGTGGTATTGGTCGCACCGGCCTTGATCGGGAACGGCTGGTAACGCAAACCGAAAGAGATATCACCGAGCGCGGCAGTGGAAACATCCTTCTCGGTATCGTACTTGTACACCAACGGCAGGTTGGTATTGAAAGTCAGGTTATTCCAGACGCCATAATCCAGCGACAGGGCGGCACCAAAGGAATGCTGGGAATCGTTTTCGATCAGGAACCGGGTAATACCGGAATCCTCGATATTGATATCGATCCGGTTGTCACGGAAGTGGGTGTAACTGCCGCCAAAATTCATCGACATCTGGCCGGACCGCAGCAGGGAGTATTGCTTCTCGGCAGCCTGGAATACTTCCTCAAGATTACGCTCCTGAGTCACATCGCTTTCCTTTTGCTGCAGCGCATCACGGGCCTCGTCCACGCTGTCTTCCGCACGGACAAGCCCGGCCGCCGCCAACAGACAGCACAGCAGCGCCCCGTTGCGGATGACTCCCCCATCAGTTTTCATGCGTGTGATCCTTTGTTGTTCTGATACAGCCATTTTGATCTGTCACTTCTGATTGAAATAGGTGCGGGTCGGCACGTTGATTACACGCACATCGCCCCACTCGTCCTCGATGCGTACCCGCACCAGCGATGCCGCACGATCCGCCTCGTTTTCCATCGGCTTGGTGAACACCGGAAATTCCTGATACACGATATGGCTGATAGTCCGCTCATCTACCAGGCGCAGATCCCACTCGGTCAGTGCCAGACCATCCTGCGGCTCGAAACCGTTCGGGAACACGATAAACAGCACATTGTCCGTCCAGATCTCCTGGAATTTGGTTTCGGTGAAGCTGATGTTGCCAAGCGCGGGATCGGCCACATACACATGGCCGTCGCGGTATTCCTTCAGCACCACGAAATGTTTGAAGCCACCGTAGTGGATCGGCACGATGGCCGGGTGGTCAAGCTTCTGGACGTCTTCGAACTTCGCCCGGAACCCACCACTGGGGTGACCCAGCGCGGTGGCCAGGCGTTTCATATCAAGCAGGGAGAAGCCACGACGCTCAACGATTTTCTCGGTTTCGCCAAAACGCAGCAAACCTTCCATGATCTGACGCTCGTCAAACTGACGGCCCAGATACTGGTTCAACACAGTGGTTAAAGCGGCAGACCCACAGGAGTAATCAAATGCCTGACGGACCAGATTCTGATACTTGAAGTCGGATACCGGCTTGACGACCAGGCCGCGCTCGTACACCGCCCCCATGTCACCCACCGGGTGTTCGTAGTAGACATACCCTTTGGGGTACTCATCCACCACCATGGCCTGATTCAAGGCCACAAAAATCAACCCCACTCCCAGAATAGTTGCCAGCATCAGAGGCGGCCCGGTCCTTTATTGTTATGGATTGCTGTGTCGGATCGAGAAAAGCGACTTGGCAATGCTAACCGTCTGAACGGACAGTGTTTGTAGGGATTTTGTAAAGCCAACACATGGCCCCGGGCATCATCAAAAAAGGCCCGGCAAGCCGGGCCTTTCTGAACCGGGCAACAAGCCGAAGCTTAGTGGCCGCTGATGGTGATGGTCTGGCCGGACATGTTCAGGCCCGAGATGTAGACATTACCAACTGACGGAGCCAGAGCCAGCGGATTGCTGTTGTCACCCAGACGCACGCCCATCAAAGCAATATCCATATCAGCCAGAGCGGCATTTGTGCTGACCACCAGACCTGCATTGGTGATGTTGGCAGTAATGCCATTCAGATCAACATTCCGGATCGATACCTGATCCATGAACACCGAGCCGCCACCAGAGGCACCCAGATCATTCAGCACAAAGCTGTCTGCGGCATCACCCAGAGCACCGATATCAATAGCGAGAACGGACGTGGTTGCGATTGCCAGGAAGTTAGCCGCACCAGCGCCCAGCTCGATACCGAGATCCAGATCGTTCAGGGTGATAGACACGTTCTCCAGCAGCGGAGTAGCAGCTGCAACTGCGGCTACCTGAGTATCCAGGTTGGTAAAGCCGGCGGCAACGTCGCTGCCATTGGTACCAGCAACAACATGCACATCACCGGTTTGTACCGTCAGGGTCGGAACGTTGACACCAACACGCAGCACCGGGCCTGTGGCATTCTCGCCACTGTCGATAACCACGTTTACAGTACCGGTCAGAGAGTTGTTTACCAGCAGGATCATACCCGGATTCGGCGCGCTGGAAGCAGCACCGAGGCCGTCAGTGTCTTCAATACCGACGTTCAGGCTGGCGTTCAGGCTAAGACCGAGGGTAATACCGTCCTGACCGGTTACGCCGGACATGGCAGCGTCATCCAGAGCTTCCATTGCAAAGCCGGTCATGGGCAGCGCAGCAATAGCAGAAACCAGAGCGAGTTTAGTGAACCCTTTCATTTTGTTATCTCCTCGTGTGCACACACGCGTTTATTATCGGTATGGGGCGCCGTTTCAGCGCACAAACAAACAGTAACACGGTGATTACAAACTGCCCAAGGGTAATTTCACTTTACAATCACATTCCAGAATAGCAATAAAACACTGATTTTTAAGGATATTTAAAAAACAACAAAAAACAGGCCGTGGCCGTGGCCCGATTTGCCGGGGCGGCCTTTGTAACGCCTGTTACCACCCGTAACACCCGGGAACAGATCCGAAACAAGCATGACAGTCCGAACTGGCCTCTGCTACAGGAATATTGCTGCGCCCTTATAATGCCCGCTTTTCAGGAGCCCTGCCCGATGCTGATTAACCGCACTGCACCGACCGCCGCCTGGCATTGCGGGCCAAACCTGCATGCCGGCAGCGATCCTGTCACCGTACTGCGGCAGCCGGCGGCAGAGCTGGCCACGCTGGCGGACAGGGTAGCCGGCCATATGCGGCCGGGGCGAACCGCCGTTGGCCTGCTCCGCTACGATGCCGCCTTGCCGCGTAGAGCTGCCCTGCCAGCGGCCGCGGAAGTGCAGATCTTCGACAACGGCAGTATTACTGCGATCACCGCAGAAGACTTGCAGGCCATTACAGGGGAACAACCGTTTTCCCTGACCATGCCGTTCAACAGCGACATGAGCAGGGAGGATTATCAGCACAGCATCCAGCGCATTCACCGATATCTGCGTGCCGGTGATTGCTATCAGGTCAACTTTGCCCGACGTTTCCGCAGCCACTTTCAGGGCAATGCATTTGCCGCCTGGGCGAGGTTACTGCTGCAACACCCGGCACCGCACAGCAGCTTTTTCCAGCTGGGTAACGGCGATGCCGTGTTCGGTGTCTCGCCGGAGCGGTTCCTGCGTATCGACGGCCGCGCCATCGTCAGCCAACCCATCAAGGGCAGTCGGCCGCGCGGCAACAGCGCTGAAGACGACAGGAAAATTGGTGAAGGGCTACAACGCAGCAGCAAGGATCTTGCCGAGAACCTGATGATTGTCGATCTGCTGCGTAACGACCTCGGCAGGATCTGCGTCGCCGGTTCGGTCACTGCGGCGCCGTTATTCGAGCTGCGCCGCTTTTCCAACGTCCAGCATCTGGTGTCTACCGTGGCCGGCACCTTGCGCGATGATGTTTCACCGCTACAGGCATTGCTGTCCTGTTTCCCCGGCGGTTCCATCACCGGCGCGCCGAAAAAGCGGGCCATGGAAATCATTGATGAACTGGAGCCGGTACCGCGCGGGTTCTACTGTGGCAGCCAGTTTGTTCTCGACAGCGATGGCAATCTCGATTCAAACATTCTGATTCGCACCTTCCAGACCCATGGCAATCAGATCATCTGTCACGGAGGTGGCGGCATCGTGATTGATTCCGATGCCGAGCAGGAATATCAGGAAAGCCTGTTCAAAGTGGAAAAATTGATGGCCGCACTGTTGTAGGAGCGATCGACCGATCGCGATACGCTCGGAGAAATCGCGGCCGAAAAAATCGCGGCCGGTCGGCCGCTCCTACAGGGTGGCGTCTTGGATGATGAACTTGTTGTTGCGTGCCACCTGTGTGACCTTGCCGAACTGGCGCCGCAGCGTGGTCAGATAATCCAGATGCGCATTGCCGATCACCCTTAGCACGCCACCCGGTTTCAGTTGCCGGCGGGCATGCCGGAACAGCATCCGGGCGACGCCGTCATCCACCGCATGGCCGCGATGGAACGGCGGGTTAAGCAGAACCAGATCGAACTGCTGCTCCAGCCCGTCCAGACCATTACCGAGATGAAACCGCACTTCCCTGCCCGGGAAAATTCTGCCGATATTGGCGCTGGCGCTGGCCAGCGCCAGCGCACTTTCATCGCAGCTCCATAATCTGGCGGCGGGGTTCTGTTGCAGCGCCATCATGCCAACCACGCCGTTGCCGCAGCCAAGATCGCAAATATCGCCATCAATACCGGCTGGAATGTGCTGCAGAAAAAAGCGTGCGCCGATATCCAGCTGCTGCCGGGAAAACACTCCGGCATCCACGCGCAAACGCCAGCCCGGCTCTGGCAGTGTCAGCCAGCCCGGTTGTGGTGCCGGCACCGGGCTGGCCGGCACCCGGCCACGAAAGATGCGCGCCTTGTGCCGCCCGAGGCCGGCCTGCGGCTGCTCAAGATAGCGGCCCAGCACATCAAGCAGGTTGCGCGGCAGATGCTTGTCCATGCCGGCCAGCCACACCGGCGCAGCGGCCGGCAGCGCGGCAGTTACCGCGGCCAGCTGCCATTCCAGCAGCGACAGCTCTTTCGGCACCCGGATCAGCGCCGCCGAGGCCGGCGCCAGTGGTTGGTCTGCCCAGCGCCAGGCCAAGGTCGACAGGTCGATGCCGTTGTCGGCGGCATTGGCTTGCAGCGCGGCATGGGCAACAAAGGAATCACCACTGGCCACCAGCGGCCGCTGGCCAATCAGGGCCAGGGTCAGGGCGCCGCATTGATCGTTCAGGATCAGCAGCGGGGCAGCACTGCCCTGCTCTGCCGGGCTTTCCTGCTCGCTCTCTTGCCGGTTCTCAAGCGGGCTCTCCGGTAGGCTCTCCGGTAGGCGCTCCAGTAGCCTCTCCAGTAGATAATGATCAGCACCATCCCAGGCCCGCAGCGGATCATCGCGCAGGTGCGGCCAGCGGCGCAGACGCAGCTCGCCATAGGGGTGGGTAAACAGGGTATCAGAGCTCATGGGCGGGCATTATGCCGGCCGCTTTTGCCGCCGGCCATGGCTGGTTTACTGCCGCGGCGGGTGAAAAATCAGCGAACGCACAATCAGCACCCGGTTTTTATCGCTGGCCTGTGGCATTCCGCTGAAATATGACTACAATACGCGCCAATTCGGAGTATAGCTCAGCCTGGTAGAGCACTACGTTCGGGACGTAGGGGTCGCAGGTTCAAATCCTGCTACTCCGACCAGCAATAAAAAAAGCCGCTGAAAAGCGGCTTTTTTTATGCATGATTACCCCCTCCGTAGGAGCGGCTGATCAGCCGCGATTCTTCCGGACCAAATCGCGGTCGATCGACCGCTCCTACGAGAGGAAGTGGCTGGCGGCCCGGGCAAGGATGCGGTCGGCGACGTAACGCGACAGCACCTGCACGGTCCACTGCGGCGTTGATGATACCGGGGTCGGGAAAATCGATGCATCGGCCACATACAGGCCGCTGACGCCATGCACTTCACCATCGGCACTGACCACTGAGTCGTACGGGTCCAGACCCATGCGGCAGGTGCCGTGCGGCGTAAAGCTGTTCATCCGGTAGGAATAGATGCCGTTGATGCCGTAGTTGACCCGGGCCAGCATTTCATCCAGCTCGAACACGTTTTTGGCATGCATTTTCTGGAATGTCGGCAGCCATACCCGGTCGGCGCCGGCAGAGAAGAAGATCCGCGCAGCAATCGCCGTGGCACGGGTAATCCGCTCGAAGTCTTCCCGTGACGGACTCCATTTGATGACCTTGCGGCCGCTCAGGTGATCGCCTTCCCAGATCACCTGGCCTTCGCCCTTGTCGATGGCAAAAGCATTGAGACCGGCCATGCGCTTGAACGATTTCATGAAGTTGATATGTTCGTCGCCGGCTTCCTGTTCCCCGGTGGCCATCAACTGTTCCGGCTCGGCCAGCGCCGAGTAGAAAGTAAAGCCGTCGGACTTGAGGAATTCATCCACCTCGACACCGACCAACGCACCCTGGAAGCCGTACAGGTCTTCCTTGAAGGTGGCGAGAATCTGGGTAAAGGGTTGCACCGCCATATTGCGGCCAATATTGCCGCCGCGGTCCGGTGCCTGGCTGCGCTGCAGAATCAGCGGGGTATGAATGGCGCCAGCGGCCAGCACCACCACCTGCGCGTCGACCCGTACATTCGACACCACTGTGCCGGTGTCCGGATCACGAATCACTGCCTCAACGCCGGTGGCACGGCCATTGCGCATCAACACCCGGCTGACTTCGGTATCGGAAAAAATCCGCGCGCCATAAGCTGCGGCCCACGGCAAGTGCGTGACCAGCGCTGACATTTTCCGGTCCGACGGGCAGCCGGCCAGACAGTGGCCGGTAAGCGCACAGTTCTTGACGTTGCGTGATACCGGACGCCAGCTGTAGCCCATCCGCTCGCAGCCCTGAATCACCTTGTGTGCGGTGGCATTCACTTCGTGGGCTTCATTGGTGTGAACGTGCAGCCAGCCTTCCACCTGCTCGAAATACGGGTCCAGCTCACGCGGTCCGAGCCCTTTCAAACCGAGTTCGTCGGACCACTTCCGGAACACTTCATCACCGGGACGCTGCATCACGCAGGCGCTGATCACGGTGGAACCGCCAACGCAGTTACCTTCGAGAAACAGCGCGTCGGCGGTGGTGTTGGCCTGGGCGGCCTGATCGCGGTAGACCTTGGTGAGGGTGTCACCAAGGTTCTCGGTGAACTCGGCGCTCGGCCAGTAACGGCCGGATTCCAGCACCAGCACCTTGCGGCCGGCCTTGGCCAGCTCGTAGGCCATGACCGCACCACCGGCACCGGAGCCGACGATAACAACATCGGCCTGGATACTGAACTGACGGCCAAGCGTCGGGTCCCGGGCGACATCCTTCGCCTGGGTCACGGCGACACCTTCACGCCTCATATTGATCGGACGCATGTGTTTCTCCGGGCTCAGGCCATGGGCAGGGGGGCATTGCCAAGGCGACGCACGCCCCAGCGCTCAGTGACCGGGCCCCAGTAATCCAGAGCCTGCCAGGTGCGTGAGTCGCGCCAGTAATTCAGGGTGACCAGCGCCTTCAGGCTGGTGGTCAGACCGCGTTCGAAAAACGCCCCTTCCTGCATCGCAACGACATAAGCGTGGGCCTTCTCGTCGCTGAGCTTGCTGAAGCGACTGAACTTGAAACTGGCCATGGGCCGGTATTCATACACCCACAGGCCCAGCGCCAGCAGTTCGCGCTGGGTCGGCGCCATCTTGCCGACCATGATGTCCATATTCTTGATGGTGGGGATTTCGTCGATACAATCCGGCAGACCATGGCGCGCTGTCGGCAGCACAGCGCGGGTAAATTTGGTCACCACCCGGACTTCGTCTTCGGTCATGTTGAGGTAGGTCAGCGCTTCCGGTGCCTCGCGGCGGCCGAACATGCGGGCGCACCCGGTGGTCAGGGCCAGACCGGACACGGCGGTGAGACGTAACAGACTGCGGCGAGACAGCGGTTCAAAACCGCCCGACAGTGCGGGTGGAATGTCATGATTCCAGGTCATTTACCCTGCTCCGGGAGCCTTCTGGCTCCTCGTTATTGTTATGCAATGTCCGGAGTCTAGCGAAAGCACCCGAGGTAATAAACCCCCGCCCCAATGCAGGGCCGGCCATCCCGGGACTTGCGCAGGAGCCATCGACCGACGGCGAAGGCTTTTCGCGGCCGATCGGCCGCTCCTACGAGGGGTGCGGTCTTGCGTAGGGGCGCGGTCTTGCGTAGGAGCCGTCGACCGACGGCGAGGCCTTTTCGCGGCTGATCAGCCGCTCCTACGAGGGGGTGCTACTACGACGGGTGCTACGAGGGGGTGCGTTTCAGGATCTCCGAGCTGATATAACTGGCCAGAGCGTACACGGTAACCTGCGGGTTGACGATGATCGAGGTCGGTAACAGGCTGGCGTCGGTAACATACAGGCCCTTGACGTCGTGGGTCTCGCCATGCGGTGCCACCACAGAGCTGGCCGGGTCGGCACCCATGCGCAGGGTGCCCTGCGGGTGATAGGACACCAGCCGCAGCCGCTGCGGTTTATTCTCCAGCCTGGCCAGCACAGCGTCGATCTCGTCGACACTGTGGATTTCCAGCTTCTCGATACTTGGCACAAACACCTTTTCGGCGCCGGCCGCAAAATGGATCTCGGCGCTGGCCTTGAGCGCGGCCAGCATCGACGGGAAGTCGCTGTCCGCCACCTTGTAGTCGACCACCTTGCGGCCTTTTTCCCAGCGAATCTCGCCAACATTGTGATCATGGATCAGGGTGACGATGCCACTATTGAAGCGTGCCTCTTCCATGAACTGCAGGAACGGCTTGCCGGTACCGGGCTCGTTCACCAGACACATTTCCACCGCTCCAAGACCGCCGGCCTCAAGAATGAAGCCGCCCTTCTCCGGGGTCAGGAATTCGTCGACATACACGCCGAGCAGCGCGCCGCGCCAGGGAAACACCTCATGCGGATATTTCGCCGCCACATACATGGACGGGTGGCAGGCAAAGTTCTTGCCGACCTGACCGGAACCGTTGGCCAACCCGCTATTCAGCAGCAGCAACGGCGACTGCACCGCGCCGGCGGCCAGCACAACGATGCCGGCATCGACATGCATATCGGCAACCTTGATGCCGTCATGGCCAACCACCTCCGCCTTGACGCCGACCGCCCGGCCACCGCTTTCCAGAATCCGGGTCACCCGGGTATCACTGTGCAAACGGGCACCGTGGGCCATAGCCCAGGGCAGATAGGTCACCAGCATGGATTGCTTGCGATCGGTCTTGCAGCCGGATACACAATGGCCGGTCAGGGCGCATTCGCGAATATTGCGCTTCAACGGTTTCACCGACCAGCCCAGCTTGCGGGCGCCGGCACGCACCAGCTGGCTGTGCATGGCGATTTCGTGCTCGCCGTTTGCGTCGATGGAAAGATGCTTTTCAACCCGCTCGAACCAGGGCTGCATGGCTTCCGGGCTGAGATTGGTCAGGCCGAATTTCTCGCCCCACTCCTCAAGAATAAAATCCGGGGTACGAAACGCCAGGCAGGCGTTGACCACCGTCGAGCCGCCGACACAGCGACCCTGCAACAGCAGCAGATCGCCATCCTTGTTGGTCTGGCCGCCGTGGTCCTGATACAGGCGCTCAAGACTGTCGCTGAAGTCCTCGGAGAATTCACTGGAGGGAATATACGGGCCAGCTTCCAGAATCAGCACATCGAGACCCTTGCGAGCCAGCTCGTAGGCGGCCACGGCACCGCCGGCGCCGGAGCCGATCACCACCGCATCGGCGCGCAGCGTTAATTCGCCAGCGGTCACATCACTGGCCTGGACCAGATTCAGGCCCTGGGCCGGCACGGCATTTACGGTATCAATGCGGCTCATGCCGTCACCTCCGCGGATTCATCGGGTAACGGGGTATTGCCCAGCGACGGGATGCCCCAGCGATCGGACACGGCACCATCGAACTGCACCGGCGGCCAGGTGGCCGGATCGCGCCAATAGGATAAATAGACAAATTTCTTCACCACGGAGGACAGCGTGCGCTGCAGGGTGTTGCCGGCGGACCAGGTATCGAAATACTGCCGCGCCGATTCGTCATCCAGATCGACAAAGCGCTTGCCGTGCAGGCCGGAGAACACCGCAGCGTTATCAAACAGCGCCAGGGCGATCCCGAGTTCCTCCCGAATGGCCGGCTCCACCAGCCCAATAAACCGGTCAATATTGGTAATCACCGGGATCTGCTCGACCGGCGTCAGCGTTGTGCCATCGGTCGGCAACAGCACCTCGATGGCCCGATGAAACAGGTGGTATTCGGAAGCGGACAGGTGCTTGAGACCCTCCGGGACTGCTACATCATCCAGCGGTGACCGGCGCAGCCAGGCGAAACCACCGGCTACAACCGCGGCAGTGCCGGCGCTGGCCCAGAGCGCGGCTTTCAGGAGTTTACGGCGGGACAGTCCGGCCAGTGGCGCTAGCGCCGCATCAGCCTGCTGTTTTGTTGTCTTTGTTGTCATCGGGTCTACCACTCGGAGCAATCAGACTCGACGCCAAATTACCGGAGCGCTGCGACAGAGACAACCTGTTTACTGGTCGGGGATGGCGCACGCAGGTCGACGAGCTGTCGTCTGCGGAGCACAAGCGGCCGGCCACAGAGGTGGCGGATCAGCAAAGATCCGCTATGATGGCAGACCGACCTCCTGATGGCGGAGCGGCTGATGTGTAGGAGCGGCTGATCAGCCGCGAAAGCTTTCGCCGTCGATCGACGGCTCCTACAAAGCAAGAGCGGCTGATCTGTAGGAGGTCAGAGCGGCTGACCTGTAGGAGCGGCGGAGCGGCTGATCTGTAGGAGCGGCTGACCAGCCGCGAAGGCTTTCGCCGTCGGTCGACGGCTCCTACAGAGTAGAGGTTTTCGCCGTCGATCGACGGCTCCTGCACGGGATACGGGCGAGGGGTTCGCTCTGCATGGGGAAGCGATGAAATACCTGTTACTACTGGCCAGCCTGCTCTGCGGAATGGTTACAGCCGACACCATCTACCAGTACCGCCAACCCGGCGGCGGCGTGCTGTTTACTGATCGGGCAACGGATCAGGTATCACGCGAACACGTCCTGCTGTCCGTGCGCAAGGGCTGGGAAGAAAAGGTCGGGCCGCTGACACCGGAACGTCGTGACCGCTACGACAGCTATATCGAAACCGCCTCCCTGCGCTTTGGCCTTGAACCTGCCCTGATCAAGGCGGTGATTCACGCCGAGTCGCTGTTCAATCATCGCGCCGTTTCCCGGGTCGGCGCCCAGGGCCTGATGCAGTTGATGCCGGAAACCGCTGCTTTCCTGCGTGTTGATGACCCGTTCAATCCCTACCAGAACGTCATGGGCGGCAGCCAGTTCCTGCAGTATCTGGGTGGCAAATTTGATTCCACTGACCTGGTGCTGGCCGCCTACAACGCCGGCGAAGGCAATGTCCGTCGTCACGGCGGCATCCCGCCGTTCCGGGAAACGCAAGGCTACGTCAAAAAGATCAATGAACTGCTGCCCACCTATCGCCGCCAGTTTGCCAGCCGCTATGCTGACGAGGATGCTGTCGCCTCCCGTTAACAGGATTTTGCTTGCATGAAACGCACTGCCTTCTATGTGTCTGACGGCACCGGTATTACTGCGGAAACCCTGGGCCACTCCATGCTCAGCCAGTTCGGCGGTATCAAGTTCGATCAGGTCACCCTGCCCTACGTAATCAGCAATGAAACCACCCACGATGTAGTGCAGCGAATCAACCTTGCCGCCGAACAGGATGGCACCACACCGATTGTGTTCTCGACACTGATCAATGACGAGCACCGGGAAATCCTGGCGCGCTGCAATGCTCTGGTGCTGGACATGTTTGCGGCTTTTCTCGGCCCGCTGGAACAGGAGCTCGGTGTTCGCTCCAGCCATACCATCGGCCAGAGCCATTCCATTCGCGACCACGAGGCCTATCGCATTCGTATCGATGCGGTGCATTTTGCCCTGGATAACGATGACGGTGCCCGCACCCGCCATTACCACCAGGCCGATGTCATCCTGATCGGCGTATCACGCAGCGGCAAAACGCCGACCAGCCTGTATCTGGCCCTGCAGTTCGGCCTGTACACCGCCAACTACCCGCTGACCGAAGATGATTTTGACGATTTGCGCTTGCCGGAATGTCTGGTGCCGCACAAGGACAAGCTGTTCGGCCTGACCATCAATCCGGATCGATTGATGGCAATTCGGAACGAGCGCAAGGCCGGCAGCCGTTATGCCTCGCCCCGGCAGTGCGAGATGGAAGTACGGGCACTGGAAGCGATTTACAACAAGCACAGCATCCCGTTTATGGATGCCACGGACATGTCGATCGAAGAGATCTCCACCCGTATTCTGGCGGCGAAAGGGCTCAAGCGGCGGCTGCAATAACCAGGCTGGCCTGAGGAAAAAGGCCGCTATTCAGCAGGCCTTTACATTGCGCCCGATCACAACTGCGGCTTGAGCGTCAATGTTGCCCCCCAGTGCCCACTGGGCACCGCAATTCGACCAAGCGTATTGCCGCTGAAAGAAACGTTGTTGACAAGGAATGGCTGCGCCGCCGCGCCGCCCGGCAACGTATGGCCGATAACGGCGTCCTGCAATCTTGGCAATGCGGTTTCGCCAAGCAGGATATCAGTGCTGATCACCAGAGCCGGGCGGGAGCCGGGCGCCTCTTCATTTTCACCACGCAGGTCACTGACGCCATTGACCAAAGCAATATCACCGCGAATATCACCGAGCCGGATTTCAACATCCTTGCGGGACGGTTCGGCAATGGCAATATAGGAGCCTTCACCACTGGCCAGCGTGCCTGCGCCCGCCGACATGCCGAATGCCGGCTGACTCAGGTCACCCAGACGGGCGGCCAAACTGAAACCGAGAAAATTGGCACCGCCGTTCGCCGCAATCGTGGCTGCCGGGTCGGACGGGGACAGCCTCAGATTCAACAGGCCCTCAAGATTCATATCCAGAAATGCCCCCTCAATAAACTCGGTTGCCGAGGGCAAGGTGGCGCCGCCGAATATGCCGCGAAAACCGATCCGGGCCTGCGGTGCCAGAACATCGAGACCTCCCTCATAGAAATCCGCCGGGTTCCACTGCGGCTTGATCCAGACGCGGGCATCATTGGCACCCAGCAGCACGCTGCTGCTGAGAAAGCCGATCCCCACCCCGGTTCCTTCGAACGCGGTATCGGCCAGCATGAAGTGGGAACCCTGATTCCAGTTTACGCCCTGATTATCCGTGCCATCGAAGCTCTGTGACATCAGCAGCAAATCAACAATCAAACCACTGTCCAGACTGTTTCCGCCACCACCAAATTGAGTGTCATCAGATGGGTTGCCGCCGGGATAAACAAAAATATTAGCGTCTACATTGGCAAGCGTGTAAATCAGGCCCCAGTCAAACTCGCGCGTAATAATGCCGCCCTCGACAAGCTTGAGCTGATTGGAATTAGCCAGCAAATTGCCGTCACGAACTACCACTCCCAGACCGTGCGCATCTGTCCTGGCGCTGCCACCGACACCATAGGTTTGCCGATCAAACGCAGCAACGTGGCCCGCATTGAGGTTCACCAGTTCGCGCCCGGTACCGGTACAGGCAACACCCGCAGACAGCGGCCCGGCATTAGGTGCGCCGAAACACAGCCCGCCCAAAGCCTGGGCCGGATTTAGCGCGTCAATTGCAATCAACGGAAAATTGAACGCATAGGGATTGTTACCCAGCGGAGCCCAGTCGCTGAGCTCGAATTGCACACCGCCTCCGGCCTCGCCAAACACCCAGCGAAACTCGGACTCCGGCTCACCCAGCGCGGTCGCCTGAGCATTGGTCATGTAATTCCATCGCGAGCTGAATGCCAGCCCTTCGGAAGGGGCGGCATAATTATTTCCTGTCCAGGCCCCGCCTGCACGCCAAACCAGCGAGGCATCGCGCACTGCACCACTCCAGCCGAAACGGAGCATGGGCAGTTCGTTGCCGGTTACCGTAAAGGGTTGCTCTCCCATGCCGACCGGAAACTTGTATTGCCAATCCGCCTCAAGCCGCAAATCGATTCTGTCAGCTGCCTGCAGCAGCCCGGGCCCCATGGAAAACGGATCACTGGCGAGATCTGCTATTCCGATGGTGGCATCGCGCATATTCCACAGAGCCTGAAGATTGTTGAAGATCAGGTAGGGATGCTCATGCCAGAGCTGACGATAGAAAATCCGGCCATCGGTAATCGATCCGGACAGGGTCGCCCGGGATCCGTCAATATCGAACAGCCCTTTGAAATTGACGAAATTCATTGCCGCGCTGCCATCAATGGCCAAAGCCCCGAACGAGCGCGGGTCGGCAGGATCGCTATTGACCTTCATTGCATCCACGGCGAGGCGCACATCCGGCAAGGTGACGTTTACCGCCATGGCCGGGACCGCGCCATCCGCGCCGACATCAACGGTGGTGGTCAGAATAAACCCGCCGCCGGGAATACCGGTGGCGCCAACCCCACTCAAAGTGACTCCCTCAAACGCCAGATTACTTTCCAGTGCGGTGCCGGCATCTGTCTGCAACAGGAGGCTGCCCAGCTGCGCCTGATTGCCCGCCAGGGCAAGGGTAATGCCATCCTGGCCGCTTACTTCAGAGAGCTCTGCTTCATCCAGAGCCTGCATGGCGCCAAGCGACTGCATGATGAACGCGGCAACCACCGCCACGCAGGTTCTTGAGACAGTGAACCCTGAGCTCTTTGTTGGCCGCAAAAATGACATGGCTCGCATCCTGATCAGCAAAATTGCAGGCCGCCAAAGCAGTTTGAAACTGCTCGCTGCCCCAATTCAATGTTTTGCAGCCTGGCGCCCGGCTGCGCAAGTGCCGGCAAGAGCTCGGCAACACCCAGCGTTAATCGGGGTGCCAGCATATCGAGAATCTTTACACTCGGCACATTCATCCACCAACCGGCATTGGCGGTGGTGGAAAACCCGGTTTTATCATAGGTGGGAAAGGCCACCCGCTGGCGCTGGAAGGAAATGAAAAAATCGCTGGTGTCCTCAAGAGAAAAACCGTGGACAAAGCGCAGGCTTTCGGTAATCCAGGCGTAGCCCTCATCAATACCAATAGTAGATATCAACCCGCCGCTAAGCTGGAGTGGAATGGATTGCAGGTCGAGGCCATCCAGTCGAGTACCAGTGATAGTGGTAAAAAACTCATCGCCGGCGCCGCAGACATCATTGGTAAATGAAGTGTTTCCCAAACACACTGTTTCGTTGAGAGGGATGCCAAGCAGGCTGACCGTAAGCGGCACTTGCGCAGACAGTTCCGCCCCCAAAGACCCGGAAATGCGGTTAATGCCGGAATGGCAGGCCAGCGCTCCCGCACCATCAGTGGCATTACAAACCCCACCATGCTCGGCGTTGGTCAGGCCGCTGGGGGTACCGTTAGTGTTGAGATAGTCACGACCGACGCCAAGAAAGCCATCAACACTTTGTGCACCAATCTTGACCCCGACCACTTCGCGCAGGCTGGGACTGTTTTCATTGATAATGGCCAGTTCGATATAGGGTCTTAGCATTTTGAAATCGCTGGTCACCGGGTTGCCGGGCTGCGAGCCATTGCGCCCCATGAAACGGACGAAATCCAGATCAATATCACAGGCGTTTGCCGCAATGGATTCATTAAAGCCGCCGCAGCCGAGTTGCAGCTTGTCGATGTTGGCATTCATGGCCAGCTCGACATCAAGCCCCATGCGATGGAAGGTGAAATCTGTCGGGGTTGCCCCGGTACCGGCACCTGTTGCCGCAATCCGGTCAGAGACAAAAAGCGCCTGGCCGGTCACCTCGGCCAGGTCACTGTCGGTCAGCGCCTCCATCCCCTGCATGCCCGAGTAACAAAAAGCCGGCAGCATCCACAACAGGCCAAAGACCGACCGGGAAGTTCTGATGTGTTTTCTCTTGATCATTGCCATGCCCTCGGCCTAGAAGCCATACAGCTGCAGGCCACCATTAATATCGATGCGGGCGGTCCCCGTTTGCGTATCACCAACGCGCACACCGACAAATGAAGTGCCAGTGTCTGCAGAGGGCAAAAAGCCCTCGGCGTCAAATTGCACCGCCGCCCGGCCTATGTTCAGGGCCAACTCAACGTCCGCCGTGAAACCGGGGTTATCGGGGTAGGTAAAGATTGCGGCCAGCGAGCCACTCGGGTCACAAGCTGCCACCAGACAGTTGCCGTCCTTGTCTTCGAAGCGCTTCGGATTGGCGAAGGCACTGGGGCCAGCCGGCAGGCGCGAGCCGTCAAGACGCAGATCGTTCAGGCGCATGACGCCGTAGAAATCCTTCAACACCAGCCACTCGCCACCGCCGGCAAAACGGTTGGCGAACTGCAGCGCCAGAATGCAGCCATTGCCGGTGCCGGCACAGCCTCCCATGCTGGCCAGAGGGGCGCCGTTGCTATCGGCGTTGATGCGCAACTCGAGATCCAGTGCAATGCCCTCGCGACCGGTCACCGAGGCCATATCACTGTCCTCCAGCGCGGTCATGCCGGAAGGATGCTCGGCCGCAGCAAAGCCGGCAACAGTGCCGCAAATAACAAGCACCATTACCGCCGGAACGCACTTGAGCAGGCCATTCATCAGTTTCCGGCTCCCAGGCTGGTGATCTTCAGATGATTGACAAGCAACCCCTCTACCCTTGAAGTGCCCAGATTGATGGCATTGACCGCAATCGTGGGGTTGGTGCCGCCGGTCACGAGGGAGTTGGCAATGGCATTGGCTCTGGTTTGAATAGTCGCCGTGTCAGGGGGCAACTGGGCAATCAGGCGCCGACACCCAAACCCGCAACTCTCAGAGTCTGTTCGCGCCAGACGTACCGTGGTATCAGCGGCCACCAAGTTAGTAAAATTGCTGAAGTTACCGCCCAGGGTTCCGGTAGAAGCGAGGCCCTGGTTGTTGACAACATTCCAGGTACTGGAGGGGTCGCGTGAAACAAATGCTACGCCACCGGTGCTGGCAATCGCCTCCCGGGTAGTCTGGCCCGCCGCAGAAGCGACCGTCACTGATACGGGCACTGTCACCTCTGGCGCGGTCCCGGCATACTGTGAACAGCTTTGATTGTTGTTATTACCGCAAAGACTACCGGGGAAATTCGTAGCATTGACCACCAGCGCCGGCAGGGTAACTGACGTTGGCGCCGCCAGATTCGAGGAGAACCGGGCAGAGCTCACCCCACTGCCACTCATGCAATTGGCACCGGCACAGGTGGGAAAGGCAGTGCCCCACTCGACATAGCCGTGGGTCTGGTAATAGCGGGCATTGCGCCCGGTGCGCTGATAGCCGCTGGCACCGGCGCTGCTGTAAAAATCGTTGTATACGTTAGGGTCGTTGGGAATGCGGGTCAGCTCGATAATGAAATTGCCATCCCCCTGCCCGCCGGTCGGATGCACGCTATCCAGCACAATGGCTTGATAGAACAGCTGGCCAAGCGGCAAATAGGCATTCACATCGGAAAAATACAGCCCTTCCTCATTGGAAAACTGCGGTACCGGATCAGTGTCCAGTGCCCCCGCGGCCTGATTGACACTGAGGCGGTAATCGCCGGACAAGCGGCTGTGATACAAAAGCCCCATGGTCTCATCCAGGGTTCGGTCTGCCGGGTTGGTGCCACCGCCCAGCACGCGATCACCGCGGTACTGGAACATCTGCAGCACCGCACCATCGACACTGTTGTTGAACCCGTTGACCAGCGCCCCGGTACCCCATATCGAAGGCGGGCGGATATAGGTCGCAGGCTTGCCGATAATCAGGTTCTGGTTGCGCAGGGTGCCGAGCACACTGGTGATATTGCCGCTGGCATCGGTCAGGCTGGACTGGATTTCGCCCCAGAATGCCCAGCGCCAGTCCTGCGAGTTGGAGGGCCCGAGAATCTCGAGGACCGTTTGACTGACGCCATTGGCAGAGACGCCATTGGCATCAAGCGGCGCACCGAGCCAGTCGCCGTTGATGCCTGTCGCAGCCGGGTCAAGCCCGACGCGCTGATATTCAAACACCCGGAGCACAAAGGGGTTGTCGTGGTTGGCATAGTTCTGGATGCCCCGGGTGCTGATCGGGCAACCCATGTTGTTAAGGCCATTGGTACAGGTGCCCGCCCAGGTTGTGCGCTCGCCGGCAGCCTCCGACGCACTCCAGTTAGACAGGGTCAGGCCGAACCAGCGCAAGTCACCACGGTTAAAACTGATGCCTGCGGCAGGAGCCCCGCCAACCTGCTCGATAAAGCTGGTGGGCGCGGCCTGCAAGCGGAAGTTATCCAGGGGAAAAGCCAGGCCCGTGCCACTGACGCCGGACATTTCCTCCTCTTCCAGAGCCACCATGGCATGCCCCTGGGACAGCAGCAAAGTGCCCGCCAAAGCAATAGGTAACATCCTGATGAAGTGAGAAAATTTCACTAGCCGCCTCGTTATTCTTATCGTTGCCGGATGGCTTGTTGTTAATGCAGGCTACACCTGCTCACCGGGCTACGGCAATGCTCAGAGCACCCCTGATTACAAAACTCCTACAGGAGTCAAGTGTTTGTTTTTCAGGGGTTTAGCAGAACAGGGCAAATGGCGGGCTGAAGGGTGATCTCAGCTTCGGTGGGTGTTCAGCAACGCGTTAACCTTGTCGACATACTTCTGCATGGCCTGCTCCTTGCTCAGGCCCTTGAGCCTGGCCCAGGCGTCGTACTTGGCGCGCCCCACCATGTCCAGCATCCCCGGACGTTTACCGGATACGTCGCCGAGGCTGGCCTGCTTGAAATGGGAATACAGAAACAACAGGTCATCGTTACCCGGTTTGCTGGTCAGGGTTTTGACGTCTTTCCGGGCCTGTTCGAAGGCTTGCTCGGTCATGATTTTGCTCCTTGATTGAATGTGCTGCTACACGGTTTTCTGACGCAGAGGGGCGGACAATAAATCCGGGTTACGCGCCGGGACACCGCGGTAGTGTACGTAGATTTGCTCAAGGTCGGCAGCCTGATCACCAGTTGGCTGCAGACTGCCCAACACCCTCACCTCGCGGCGGGAGTAATCAAACGCCACCAGAATGATCGGCACTCCCGCTTCGGCGGCAACCTGGTAAAACCCGGTTTTCCAGCGCTCGGCGGCGTGACGGGTGCCCTCCGGCGCAATCGCCAGAAACATCGGGCCGCTGGCAAAGCGCGCCACGATCTGCTGCACCATGCCCTGCGGCGAGCTGCGGTCCACAGGAATCACGCCGATGGTGCGCAGCAGCCAGCCAAGCGGGCCGACGAACAGCGTGTCCTTGCCAAGCGCGCTCATCCGCAAGCGCAAGGCCTGCATGGCCGACAAGCCGAACAGGCCGTCCCAGTTCGAGGTATGCGGCGCGACGATGACCACTGCCCGGTCCACGTTCGGCAGCGCACCGCTGACCCGCCAGCCGAACAGCCGTAACAGGAACAGCCCCAGCCAGGGCAAAAACCCGGCACTGCGGCGCGGAATCTGATCCCCGACCGGGATCAGTACAGCATTGTTGTTTTTCTTTTGCATCGGCTCATTCTCTTCCGATCAAGCAACACAGCAGATCGACGGCACCGGCACCCGGTTCGGATTTCGCCTGCCGGCTCCTGTTTCCCCAGCCGGAGATGATACGCGATTTACTGCCGGGTTTCGTTCCGCACGAACGGGTTCATCGACCGGGTATGGGGTGCCTGACCCCGCGCTGCGGCGGCGCCGTCAGCGGGTCTTCCGGCCATGGATGCTTCGGGTAGCGGCCGCGCAACTCCTTGCGCACCTGCGGGTAGCCCTGCTGCCAGAAGCTGGCCAGATCTGCAGTAACGCCAACTGGCCGGCGGGCCGGGGATAACAGATGAATTGTCAGCGGCAGGCGCCCGCCGGCCAGCTGCGGCGTCTCGGTAAGACCGAATAATTCCTGCAGTTTTACCGCCAGTACCGGGCCTCCTTCGGGCAGGTAGTCAATCGCGATCTGGCTGCCGGTTGGCACCTTGATGTGTGCAGGCAGCGCAGCAGCGAGGATGCCATGCTGTTGCCGGTCGAGCATCTGCTGCAATGCGGCCACCAGCGGAAACTGCTTCAACTGATCGCGCCGACTGATACCGGCCAGCCACGGCAGCGCCCACTGCTCCAGTGTTGCCAGCAGATGTTCGTCATCCAGTTGTGGCCAGTGGCCCGGCTCCAGTGCCGCCATAATCGCCACCCGGGCGCGCCACTGTTGCAGCGCTTCTGTCCATGGCAGGCAGCCTGGGCCAAGCCGACGCATCCCGGCCAGCATGGCTGCACCGATCAGTGCCGGATCACTCAGTGCGACGCTGCGTTCTTCCAGCACCAGCGCACCGAGGCAACGTCGCTGCCAGCCCCGCACTGCGCTGCTGTTATCGTCCCACCCCGCTGCATTGCATTCGACAATCTGGTCAACGAACAGATTATCAATACTGGCTGCGGAAACAGGCGCTGCCAGAAATATTCGGGCTTCGCGGCCGGCGCCATCAAGGCTGGCGGCGACCAGCCAGACATTGGCTGCCAGCGCATCATGGTCAGGCAACACAGCCCCACGACCATTACGCAGCAAAAACCGCGCCGGCCCGCCGACGCGTCGTTTGCCGATCCGATCCGGAAATGCCAGCGCCAGCAGTTGGCCGACCGCATCAGCGTCATACGGCCGATCATTTTTGCCATCATGCAAGCGCCGCAGGGATTGACGCAGAAAATGCAGCCGTCCGCGATCAACGCCCTGCCCACTATCCAGCGCCTGCACGCGAAGTGTTATATCCGAACCGGCACCGACAGGAATGTCCCGTTCGGCAAGAATGACCGCCAGTTTTGCTGCCAGCGCACCCCAGCCGCGGTCACGACCGATGGCAACCATATGGGCCAGTCGCGGAGTCAGTGGCATTGTTGAAAGTTGCCTGCCATGCGCGGTAATACTGCCCTGCCGGTCCAGCGCACCGAGCTGCTGCAACAACTCGCCGGCCTGCTGCCATGCCGGGCGCGGCGGCGGATCAAGCCAGATCATGGCGGCCGGATCGCGGCAGCCCCAGCGGGCCAGCTCCAGCACCAGATCAGCCAGGTCTGCATCAAGTATTTCCGCACGGGCGAATGCTGTCAGACGCTCGCTGTCCGGCCACAGACGTATGCACTGGCCGGGCCCGAGTCGACCGGCCCGACCGGCACGCTGGGCTGCCGAGGCAGCAGACACGCGCACCGTTTCCAGTCGGCTCATGCCGGTACCCGGATCAAACGCCGGACGCCGGTCAAAACCGGCATCGACGACGCTACGAATACCTTCGATGGTCAGCGAGGTTTCGGCAATGGCGCTGGCCAGCACCAGCTTGCGCCGGCCCGGCGGCGCCGGGCTGATGGCGGCGTCTTGCTGGGCTGGCGAGAGGTCGCCATAAAGTGGCGTGAGCAGCACATCCGCCGGCAGCCTGTCTGCAAGCATGGAGGACATCCGGCGGATCTCACCGCTGCCGGGCAGGAAAGCCAGCACCGAACCGCTATCTGACCGGGCCAAAACGGCGCTCAGCTCACGCGCCATATGATCCAGCCACGGGGTGCGCCCGGGCGAGCTGTAACGGACCGAGACCGGGTAACTGCGGCCCTCGCTGGTAATCACCGGTGCGTTATCCAGCAATGCGGCGATCCGGCTGCCATCCAGCGTCGCCGACATCACCAGCAACCGCAAATCCTCACGCAGGGCCTGCTGCACCTCACGCACCAGCGCAAGGCCGAGATCGGCCTGCAGCGAGCGTTCGTGAAACTCGTCGAAAATGACAATGCCATAGCCCGTCAGCGCCGGATCCTGCTGGACCATCCGGGTCAGAATGCCCTCGGTGACGACTTCAATGCGGGTTGCGGCCGATACACGGGTATCCAGTCGGGTGCGGTAGCCCACCGTCTGCCCCACCTCCTCGCCCATCTGCCGCGCCATAAACAGCGCCGCCGAGCGGGCGGCGATACGACGTGGCTCCAGCATCAGCAGCTTCTGCCCGGCCAGCCAGTCCTGATCCAGCACTGCCAGTGGCACCCGGGTGGTCTTGCCGGCGCCCGGGGGCGCCTGTAGCACTACAGCACAGGAGCGTTTGAGCGCACCAAGCAGGGCCGGCAGGACATCATCAATTGGCAGGGTCATACACAGCCCGAGCAAGATAAGGGGGCAGGATTGTAATAAAAAAAAGCCCCGACAAGCGGGGCCTATGAAAGGGTAACCAGAAACAAACTTATTTGAGTGTGACCAACTGCAGGTTCGGGTTGAAGTCCACACTGAGGAAATCGTGCATGTATTCCATGGCGAATTCACGCGCCTCGACACTGGGCGCCATCACCGCTTGCTGCATCAGGTACTGGATTACGCTGAGCTGGCCGGCTTCAACCGGAACCAGCGGGCTGTTCACATCGACCCCCAGATCAATCACCGCGAACTCGAGATTTTCGGCACGGGAATCATTGACCAGCTGCTGAATCAGGCTGACCTTGCCACACTGCAGGTTGAGCAGCGCCGGGGCCATGTCGTAACGGAACTGACCGGCATCCATCAACAGCTCGACCGCCAGCTCCAGAGAACCATCGCGGCCGGCCGCCTGACACAGCTGACGGTCAGCAGAGGTTGATATCAGCTCTGCCTGGGCAGCGCCGATCAAAAGAACACTGGCAGCAAGAATAGTGAAAGACTTGACGATACTCATGGTGCTCTCCGAATAACGTATCCCGATATGGGGCGCATTATAGGAAGAAAACATCAGATTGTTTGCAAAATTATGTATAACCCCTAATGACTACGGCGTACGGTAAGAAAAAAACGACGACCGGTAGGTCAGGGCAGTCAAACGGCAGCCAGGACCGTGCCAAGCTGATCCAGCGTCACCGGCTTGGTCAGCTGGCCGTCCATGCCAGCCTGCTCCACCACTTGCCGATACTCTGGCAAAACGTGGGCGCTTAGCGCGACGATCTGGCAACGAGGCCAACCCTGACGTCGCTCCAGAGCGCGAATCTCGCGCGCCGAGGTGGCGCCATCCATGCCAGGCATATCCAGATCCATCAGGATCAGGTCATAGCGACCGCCCTGCTGCTCATAGGCCTGCAAGGCTGCCAGCCCGTCTCCAACCATGCGGGCCTCTACCCCGAGCCGGCGCAGCATGCCATCGGTCACGATCTGGTTCACCGGGTTATCTTCCGCCACCAGCACTTTCAGCCCGGCATAGGCTTCCGGTACCGGCTGTGCCGGCGCCTCATCATCAGGCTCAACCAGCAACCTGCCCGGCTCGAACAGCCCCGCCAGCCGACGTTCGTCAAATACCGTGCAGGTCTGCAAGTCGGCAACCTGGCAGTGATGCAGCAGTTCATCACTGACACCACCCCGAACACCCACCACCAACCGCAGCGAGCAGCGTTCAAGAAATGGCTGTAGCGGCATCAACAGCGACTCCAGCGCACTGTCCGGATGCTGGCTATGGACCACGATCAGCTGCGGTGCGCCGGGCTGGCGAAGCAAGTCGATGCAAGAGCCGACACTGGCGGCCACCTGAACCCGACGAAACCGCTGACGACCCTGCACCAGCCGCCGCAGCTGACCACTATGATCAAGCAGGATCGCGTCCGGAACCTGCTCCTGCGGTGGCTGATCCATGGCGTCCTGATGCACGTCGAAATCAATTTCGAAGTAAAAAGTCGAGCCCCAGTTGCGAGCGCTGCGGACTCCGATATCTCCACCCATCAGCTGCACCAGTTCTCGACTGATGCTCAGCCCCAGACCACTGCCACCATAACGCCGCGACACGGATGCCGAGGCCTGGGCAAACAAATCGAAAAGATGGCTCTGTTCTTCCAGTGTCAGGCCAACACCGGAATCCCGAACCTCGAAGCGCAGCCGGCATCGATTGTCGACCAGACTCTTCTGGCTGACCGCCACTTCCACCAACCCATGCTCGGTGAACTTGACCGCATTGGACAACAGGTTGATCAGCACCTGCCGCAGGCGTGACGGATCGCCAACGATCTGCGCCGGCACATTCGCCTCCACCGACCAGAAAATCACCGTGTCATTATCGTGCGCCTTCAGGCTGAAAATATGACTGCACTCGCTGACCAGCTCCGGGAGATCAAACGGAATGCTTTCCAGTTCGAGCTTGCCGGCCTCGATCCGGGCGTGGTCAAGCACGTCGTTGATCAGGCTCACCAGGGAACGGCCTGAGCGCTCGATCAGATCGATGTACTGGCGCTGCCGGGCATTCGGTGCCGTATCGCGGAGCAGCTCCGCCAGACCGATTACACCATTCAGCGGGGTGCGGATTTCGTGGCTCATGCGGGCGAGAAACTGGCTTTTGGTGCGGTTCTCCGTTTGCACCCGGAGGATTTCATAACGCGAGCGATACAGCAGCAAGGCAAAACCGAGCAGCAGCAGATACAACACGATCAGGCCAAGCAGCAACATCACGTTCAACCGCAAGGCAGCGATCCCGGCAACATGAACAACCTCGCGAACTTCACTCAGCACCGCCTGCGACATGCCTGCCAGTGCATCAATCGCCTGCTGCCCGGCCGCATCAGCGTCGCCCCAGTAAAGTTCAACCCGATCGCTGACCAGCACCTGCTCGGCCATCATTTCCAGATAACGCCAGGCGCCCTCACGCTGCCGGCGCAAGGCGGCAGCGAATTCCGCCGAGGCACCGCGATCCTCCAGCACCTTCAATTGCCGTTCCAGCCCAAGCAGGTCGTCATGCAGGCCGCCCCAGGCCAGATCAAACCGACCGGCATCACCGGAAGCCAGAAAACCGCTGCCCAGGCTGGCATGCAGAGACAGCGTTCGCAGCATGCCCACATGCTGTCGCGCCGAACGCACCTTGCCGCCCATCAGCAGCAATAACTCATTGGCGGAAACCGGCTCGCCGACCATCAGATCAGCAACATGCAGTTCGGCATAGAGGGCTTCGTACATGCGGTCGATCAGCCGCGAAGAGGCATCAAACATGACCATGAAATCCGCCTGCACCGGTTCGCTGGCCATGCCCTGACGGGCGGCAATAACCGCCGTGATCTGGTCGCGGGCGAGCATACCGCCCTGCTCTCCCAGTGCATGAAGAAATTCGGGCAGCAGTGCATCAACCGTTTCCAGTGCCCGGGCATGACGTTCCTTCAGAATATCGCCGGCACCATGGAAACGCGCCGTACCGAAATCGCGCACCTGCTCGAGATGGCCGACCAGCTGCATGCCACTGTCAAACAGGATCAGCGTCTGCTCCACCCGCCGGTAGCGGTTGACGTCGTCCATTAAGGCGTCTACCAGCAGCCAGGCCAGCAAAGCAAAAGGCAGCGTCACGATCAGCATGATCAGTGACGGAAATGCCGGATTGGGCCTGATTTGAGCAGAATCCATGCTGAATAAGATTTCCCGATTCCCCAAGAGTGACATCATCACGCCACGACCGGCTTTCTTCAATGGCCATAAACAATCAGGATCACTTGATGCATCAGGCCCCGGGGGTGAGAATCGCGCCTGACTGATGCCGGAGACTGCTGTTATGACCCTGCGCCTGCTGCCCTGTGCCCTGCTGGCCGTATTTTTTGGCGGTTGCGCCGTTGTTGAGGAAACCTCGTCATCGCCCTACAGCCGTATCGGCATAGCCGTGCCGGAGCCGGAGGTGGCCCTGGAGCAGTGGCAGGCGCCGGAGCAGCTTGGCAGTTACCGGCTGCAAGGAACATTGCATGCCAGCAACAGTGAATTACGCCTGTTCCGCTATGTTGACCCGGACCGCCCTGCCGAAAATGTCGAACTGGCAATTTATCCGTTGCCCGGCGGCTGGGACGATCTGCCGCCTCTGCGAGTAGTCAACGGCCATTTCCCGCAACCTCGCGAAGCCGAGATAGTGCGACTGATCCGCCACAGCCAGGCAGATGTTCGCGAGGAACTGCATGCCAGCGAGGCCCATCCCGACCTGCTCTACCCTATCGCCATCAGCGAATTTCATGCCCTGCGTACCGATTATCCACTCGGCAGCCTGCTGATGCTGACCGCCGATTTGCCGGTGTTTATCCGTCTGCGGCTGGAAACCAATGACCCGGACCTGACCGCCCGCATCCCTGCCATGCGCGACCTGCTGCTGGTGTTCCGGGCCGGCCTGGTCCGTCATGGCGGATCATGATTTTGCCGCCCTGACCTGCGCCAGCATCGATTGGCAGCAGGCCACGCCGGTGGCGCCGGCCTTTGATGACCCTTACTTTTCCCGCGACAATGGCCCGGCCGAAACCGACCATGTGTTTGTCGCCGGCAACAAGCTGGCAGAAAGATTGGCATCGTTACCGGCACAGGCACAGTTCAGCATCGGTGAAACCGGGTTTGGTACCGGGCTGAATTTTCTGCGCGCCTGTGAGTGCTTTCTGAACCATGCCCCGGCGGATGCGCGGCTGCACTTTATCTCCACCGAGAAGCACCCGCTGCACCGCAATGATCTGGCCCGGGCCCTGCGATGCTGGCCAGACGCAGCCCTGGCTGATGATCTGCTGGCGCAATGGCCAGCTGCCACTGCCGGTTTCCATCGCCGTCAGTTTGCCGGTGGCCGGATCAGCCTGACCCTGCTGCAGGGCGACAGCAGCGCCATGTTGCGGCAACTGCATTACCCGGTGGATGCCTGGTTTCTGGACGGCTTTGCCCCGGCGCGCAATCCGGACATGTGGCAACCGGCGCTGTTCACTGAGCTGGCCAGACTGAGCCGCCCCGGTACCACTTTGGCCACCTTCAGCTCCGCCGGCTTTGTTCGCCGCGGCCTGCAGGACGCCGGCTTTGTCATGCAGCGCGTACCGGGCTTTGGCCGCAAGCGGGAAATGCTGACCGGTGTCATCAGCGGTGTCTGGCAACCACGCAAGTGTCCTGCACCGTCTGTCATCGTCATTGGCGCCGGACTGGCCGGCGCCAGCTGCGCCCGGGCACTGGCGGAACAGGGTGCCAAGGTGACCGTGCTGGACCCGCAGGGCATCGCCCATGCTGCCTCCGGCAATCTGGCCGGGGTGGTCTACACCACGCCCAGCGCCCATCCCACAGCGCAAAACCGGTTCTACCAGAGCAGCTATCTGCATGCCCTGAACTGGCTGCAGCGCCTGCAGTTTCCGCGCAGCCCGGCAGATGGCGCCCTGAGCGGGGTATTGCAGTACCCGAAGGACGCCAGACTGGCAGAGAAAGCTGCGGCCGCGCTGGCCAGTGGCCTCTGGCCGGACCGCGAGCTGGCATCTGCCGACGGCCCGGCTGGCAGCCTGCATCTGCGTAATGGCGGCTATCTGTCACCGCCGCGCTGGTGTCAGCAGTTGCTTGACCATCCGCAGATCCGGCTGCTGCCGGAGCGGGCGCTGTCACTGCAGTTTGCCAAATGCTGGCAGGTCCACACCGATCAGGACAGCCATCCGGCAGACCACATCATTCTCGCCAACGCCGGCGCGGCCCTGTCGCTGATCGACATTCCGGCGCTGAAACTGAAACAGATTCGCGGCCAGGTCAGCTATGTCCGGGCCACCGCTGTATCACGCCAGTGGCAACAGGCGATCTGCCATGCCGGCTACCTGACCCCGGCGCTGGCCGATCTGCACTGTGTCGGCGCCACCTTTGATCTGCACGACGACAGCCCGCAAGCACGGGATGGCGATGATCAGCGCAATCTTGCTGAGCTGCACCAGCATCTGCCTGAACACTGGCGGGCACTGGCTGGCGATAGGGCCGAAGTGGTGGATCATCGGGTCGGCTTTCGTTGCCAGAGCACCGACTTCCTGCCGCTGGCCGGTGCGGTGCCGGCGCAGCCGACGGGGCTGTGGATGAGCATCGCCCATGGCAGCCGCGGCATTACCGGCACGCCTTTGTGCGCCGATCTGCTGGCTGCAAAGATTCTGGAGATGCCGGCGCCAATTGATCAGGAAATGATTGACGCCCTGTCACCGGCGCGATTTATGCTGCGCCAATCGCAACGCCAGCCGAGCCCCGCATAAAACCTGACGCCGCCACCTTGCCGTAGGAGCCGTCGATCGACGGCGAGAGCTTTTGCTGCAGGAGCCGTCGATCGACGGCGAAGGCCTTCGCGGTTTCTGCCGAACAAAGCCTTCGCGGCCGATCGGCCGCTCCTACATTAGAGGGCGGTATTTATGGGGATTTCGGTAGATCGGCGGCGTCGAAGATGGAAATGGATTCGGTGACGTCGTCGAACCAGATTACCGCCTTCCCCTTCTTCAACAGATTACGCACCTGATCGACCCGGGTGCTGAGCAGAGTCTCCCGCTCACCGTAATCGGTGCCATCGCGGCTGACGAATTCTTCAATCAGATTTTCCAGAGTATCGGCGGGAATATCCTGCCATGGCACAATCACGCAATGCTGCCCTCGCGGGCCCATTCGCAACGCACCCGCAGCGGCTCATTGCTGGGACGGTGACACATTTCAGCACTGTCCCAGACAAAGGTGTGGGTGCCGGCCAGCTCGGTTTCCAGGTGCACAATGGCGTTGACCCAGTACATATTGCGCAGCAGCGCCTCGAACTTGGCGATCCAGTGTTCCCACTCGTACTCGACCGCCCGGTAGGACATGCCGAAGTGAATCACCTGGGTGTGGTAGGTGCCGCCCATCAGGTCATCGCCGGGCACGGAAAACATTTCCCGGCACAGAAACGGCCAGGCATCCGCCTGCGGCAGACGCATCACCGCCTGACGGTTGTGCTGGCAGCTGGCACGGCGCTCATTCAGTGCGCCAAACGGCAGATGCTTGATACAGCCATAAACGATTGATTCGGTATCCACCCTATCCCCTGCATCTGGCCAGTTGTGCGCGATATTTTTCCGCCTGCGCCGCGACCCGGCTGGCCGCCTGGCGAGCATGAGCGTTACCCGACGCCGCGCCACGGGCAAAACCACCATGGCCGAGATAGTAATTCAGATACAGATTGTAGGCATCCGTTTTGGCAACCCGATTCTTGCGATGGCTCTGGTCGTGGTACCAGCCGACAAAGTGAATCGCGTCCTTGAATTTCTGCCGCTTGGCACCGGAGCGGCCGGTTTCATTGCGATACCAGCGCCAGGTCGACTTCAGTGCCTGCGGATAACCATAGGCATCGGACGGGCGCGGGCCGGGAATAAAACCGAGATATTTTTTTCGCGGCGGCTTTACCCGCGCCTGAAAGGTCGATTCCTTCCAGATGGTGGCCATGGTGATATGAGCCGGCACGCCGAATTCCTTTTCCACTTTCTTGCCGTAGCGATACCAGTTATTGAACCAGCCGCCCTTCTCGGCATAAATCGCACAGATGTCATTCACATTGGACGGCTGCGATGCACAGGCTGACAGCAGCATGGTCATCAGCAACAACGTCATCAATCTGGTCATTATCCGCTCCCGGGGTGGACCCCGTGTTCTGTCAGGACCTTCAGCAAGAAGGTCTCGTCCTCGATGTCGATACCCAGCGCATGCGCCTTGTCCAGCTTCGAACCGGCCGCCTCACCTGCGATTACCATACTGGTTTTTGCCGACACAGAGCCAGCCACCACGGCACCGAGTGCCTGAAACGCACCGGTAACCTTCTGTCCACTATCCTTGCAGCCGGCTGAGGATGTGCGTCACCGCCGTTCGGTTCATACCCTTTTTTGGGGGGTAGACCCGAGCCAGTTATTTCCGCTAGCCTTCGTCCTTTGATAAGGGAACTAGCAAAATCTTTCGGGGGAAAAGTTATGTCTGCATCAAAATTCCGGCTTCCGGTAGTTCTGGCCCTGTGCACAGCGTTTCTCGCGGCCTGTAGCGATGGTGGTGGCTCAAATGGCGGTGGCGGTGGTGGCGGCGCCAGTGTTGCGGGTGTCGCGGTCAAGGGTCCGCTGGTCAATGCCACCGTCAAGGCCTATGCCGTGGATTATGGCGCCAGTGACCTGATCGGTGCTGCGGCGCCGGTGGATACCGGCACGACCAACAGTCAGGCCCGGATTACAGACCTCGCCCTGGCTCCTGAAGGTGCGCCCTACGTTGTCGTGGTTGAGGCCGATGCCGACACCATCGACCTGACCACCGGTGCAGTGCCGGTGATCACGCGCATGAAAACCATCATTACCGCCGAGATGCTCAACAGCGGCACGCCGGTAGTGGCAACACCCCTGACCTCGATGGCGGTGGAAGTGGCCGCCAGCAAGACCCCTTCCGCAGAAACCCTGCAGGCATCGCTTGATGCTGCCCAGAATACCGTCAAGTCAACGCTCGGCTTTGGCCTTGACGAGTCGGTGGACCTGTTTACTGCCAGCCCGGTGCTGACCAACGATGCGGATACCCCGGAAGAACAGGCGCAAGTGGCGGCTTACCGCCTGGCGGTGGAGGCGGTATCTGCGGTCCTGAGTAACGCGGCGGCGGATTCCACTGAACTGAATGATTCGGCGACCGATGTGCTGTCGTCGCTGGCACTTGACCTGAGTGACGGCGTAATTGACGGCATGAACGGTGCCACCAGCCTGCCGCAGCTTGCCGGTGTGAACGTGACTTCGGTGGCCGTGGCGAACCTGACCATTCCCGGCACGACGATCCCGGTAAGCAGCATTATTGGCGTGCTTGATAACGAGGCAAGCAGTCTGGGCTCCTCGGTAACGGTAGACCCATCCGTGACGGTGACCCCGGCAGAAGTCGCCACAGTGGCGGATAGCGATTTTGACGGCGTCGCCGATGACATCGACAACTGTGTCAACGTCAAGAACGCCAACCAGCTCGACGCTAATGGCAACGGCGTGGGCGCTGCCTGTGAGGCGGCGCCGCAAATCAGCGCAGTCAGCGCCAGTGGCGTTGAAGACGGCGGCGCCATCAATATCGACCTGGCAGGCAGTGATGCACAGGACGATACATTGACCTTTACGGTTGACGGTGTGGCCCTGCCCGCCGGCCAGGCCACCTATGCCTATACACCTGCTGCGGATTTTTCCGGCCAGGTTATTCTGTCCTACAGTGTCAGCGATGGCGAAAGCAGTTCCGGCGACAGCACCATTACCATTGATGTCACTGCTGCCAATGATGCCCCGACCGGCACCCTTGCCATTGTCGGTGCTGCCGAGGAAGGCGTCGAACTGACCCTGAACAACCAGCTGAGTGATGTCGACGGCGCGCTTACTGTGGTGTCTTACCAGTGGTTTGCCGATGACGTTGCCATTACCGGCGCCACCGACGCGGCCTTTACCCTGAGCCAGGCCCAGGTGGGCAAGGCAGTGCGCGCAGAAATCGTGGTCAGCGACGGCGTGTTTGCCAACGCCACCGTGTCATCCGATACCACTGCGGCAGTGGCCAACACCATCAACAACCCGAGCAGTGGCGATGTCGTGATTCTCGGCACGCCAACCGAAGGGCAGACACTGACGTTCAGCAACTTGCTGAGCGATCCGGATGGTCCGGTTATAGAAACAGGCTACCAGTGGCTCGCCGATGGCGCCCCGATTGCCGGCGCGACCGCCGCCTCGTTGCTGTTGACGCAGGAGCAGGTTGGCAAGGCCATCAGCCTGGTGCTTGCGTACACCGACGGTACTTTTGGCGACAACTTTACCAGCGCCGCAACTAGCCCGGTTGCCAATATCAACAATGCAGCCGCTGGTTCGGTAACCATCACTGGCGCTGCGACTGAAGACGAAACCCTGCAGGCAGACACCAGCGCCATTGCTGATCAAGATGGCCTGACAGGCGTTACCTACAGCTACCAGTGGCTTGCCGATGCGGTGGCGATCAGTGGGGCCACAAACAGCCAGTTGACGCTCGATGACTCCCATGTCGGCAAAGCGATCACCGTGCAGGTTGATTTCACCGATGACCTCGGCGGTAACGAAAGCCTGGTCAGCTTGCCGACAGCAACCGTTGCCAATGTGAATGACCCGGTACAGGGCAGCGTTGTTATCAGCGGCAACGCCATTGAAACCGAACAGCTGTCGGTGGCCGGTTTCCTTGCCGGCCTGACGGATGATGACGGCCTGCCAGCTACACCGCCAGCGGCAACCACCTACCAGTGGAAGCGCGCTGGCGTTGATATCGCCGGTGCCAATGCTGCCACCTATACGCTGGTGGCGGCGGATGTAGGCTCGGTGATTACCGTCGAGATCCAGTTCCCGGATAACCGTGGCACCACCGAAACCGTGCTGTCGAGCGCCACTGCGCCGGTGGCACAGCTCGACGACCAGCAACCGACTGGCTCGGTAGTGATCAGTGGCGACACCCAGAACCAGACCTGGACGGCCACTAATGACCTCGCCGATGCCGATGGCCCGGCTACACTGGTGCTTGGCTACCAGTGGTATGCGGATGGTGCACCCATTGCTGGCGCCACCACAGACAGCTTCACCCCCGGTCAGGGCTATGTCGGTCGGTCGATCTTTGTACGCGTCAGCTATACCGACGACAGCGGCAACTACACCGAAAGGGATTCCGCCCCGGTACTGGTCATTGATGCAGACGATGCTTATACCGGCGGCGTCAGCATCTCCGGCACGGCAGCCGAAGACCAGACACTGACGGCGACCAATGATCTTGCCGATGTCGATGGCGCCATCCTGATCGAGTCGTACCAGTGGAAAGCGGACGGCGTGAATATTGCCGGTGCCACTTCTGACACCTTGCTGCTCAGCCAGCAGCAGGTCGGCGCGGTAATCACGGTGGATGTCACCTTCAGTGACGGTGTGTTTGCCAGCCAGGTGGCGACATCAGCCGGTACGGCCGCTGTTGCCAACGCCAACGATGCGCCGCAGGGCAGCGTAACCATCAGTGGTACCGCAGCACCGGGCAACATCCTGACCGCCAGCGACACACTTACTGATGAAGACGGCATGGGTGCGGTCAGCTACGAATGGTTTGTTGCTGGCATTACCACCTCGGTGCTCAATGCCACCTACGTTGTACAGCCTGAAGATGTCGGCCTGGACGTTTTTGTTCGCGCCAGCTACGTGGATGGTCAGGGCACCAGTGAATCCGCGGATTCGGCACCGCTGACCGTACAGGGCACGGCACCGACCTACTCGTTCAACCCGGCAAACTTCAGTGGGCAAAGCGTCTATGACGTCTATGTTGATGACGATCAGGACAGCGAATGCATCGGCACCAACACCTTTGTCCGCTTCGACCTCGGTGTTGGCGGTGACTTCTCTGCAGCAGTTGCCTGTGATGACAGCGTTATCACCGGCACCTGGGCGCTGGAACAGAGCGATGAAGTGCTGGTGTTGAGCTCGCCGATGTTTGATGACGCCAACTTTGTTGTTGCCAATGGCGATGTGCTGGATAACAAACAGCAGTACTGCTGGCTGGAAGATGTCTCCATTACTGACTCTGCTACCGCACTGGATATCTGCCGCCAGGGCGTCAGCCCTGAAATCGGCCTCGGCTCCTTCTATTTCAACCAGGCGGACGTGCATGCCGATACCTTTGATGTGAAGCGGCTCTCGCATACCTGGCTGGCCGGCAGAACGCTGTATGACGTCTGGTTTGGCAATGTCGATACGACTGGCGACTGCCAGATCAATACCACAAGTGCTGCAGGCCTCACGCAGCTGGTGTTCTCCGCTGATGGTTTCTCTATAGACATCAGTGGGGTGGCTGGTGACCAGTGCACTGAGCCGGGTGTCCCGGTAGAGATCAATGAAGCTGGTCTGCTTGGCGGCAGTGTTGCCGGTACCGGCATCAACTACCTTGGCAGCACCGATCAATACCTGGAGCTGGTATTCCGGAATGACGATGGCAGCCCGGATAACGTCGACCGCTTCTACCACAACCTGACCGAGGCGCAGGCCGCCTACGATGCAATTGCCGTCCATAATGGCGGGTCGTTCACCTACACCCAGAACTTCCTGGACAGCCAGCTGGCCAAGTCACCGATCTATAATATTCATCAGTCGGGTGGCCAGTGGTATGTCGAGAAGATCGAGTTTGACGGTGCCGGCTACGTGGAGCTGACCGAGCGCACAGCTCAGGACCTGCGCTTCAGCGATCCGGCAGCGTTCTATACACCGCAGGCAACCTCTTACTCGGTGTCTGCCAATAATATTTCGCTGACCGGTATCAGTCAGGGCGAAATCTACTGGCATATCTCGGAAGACCCGAATGTCGGCGCCGGCTACATGACACCGAACGGCAATGGCCTTGAGGTGTGCTGGTGGGATGGCGTCGGTTCGCCGTGCCAGAACTCGTTCGAGTGGTTCTTCTTCAGCGAAGAAGCGGCACAGCGTTATATCGACCAGCGGACCGAAGTGGATAATGCGCTTGTCGGTAGCTGGCTGATTGACGAGGGTCCGGGCGCGCGCAATGTGCTCACCTTTATCGATAACAGCCGCTATGTGGTCTTCCACGAGCATACCAACGCTGACCAGACGGCGGGTTCCGGTGAATATGGCAACTACACCTGGGATGGTTTCAACTTTACCTCCACGGTGATTGACGAGTCAGATACGCAAGGCGGCTTGGGGAACAACGCGTTCACCGCAGAAGTTATCGGTGACCAGCTCTTCCTCGATGGCGAGACCGCTATCCGCATTGCTGATCCCGGCAACCCGATAGTGGGTTCCTGGGTCATCGGCAGTGGTGATGATCTTACTGTCCTGACCATGCTGTCGAGCAGTGAGTACGCCCTGGTTCATACCCTTAACACGCGCTGCTATGGTGCATGCACGCCGCAGAACCTGGCCGGTGAGTTTGGCTCCTACACCTGGGATGGTTACAGCTTCCAGGTCACGGGCGCATCTGTAGACACCAATGGTGTTGACGGCTTCTACGACAACGAGAATCCGGCCAACCAGCAAAATGAACTGCTTGAGGTGAATGGCGCTACGCTGACGTTCACGGATGCCGCGAGTGAGTCGTTTGTGTTCAATCGCGTCGGCGCCCCGACGGTGAACCTGGTGTGTGGTTATGAATCCGGCTGGGATGACATCAACGAAAGGCCGCTGGTGTTCAACTCGGTGAACGATTATTACGAGGTTCGCGCCAGCTGCGAGTCCCAGAATGGCACCTATGCTTTCAGTACATCGTCACTGGCTGGCCTGACGTTCTATGAGGAGGGCGGCGAAACCCGCTTCGTCTTTGACGGCGCTGGCACCAGTGGCGTGGCAACGGATGCGGGTGTCGACGGGACCCTGGATACGAGTGATGACGAAACCTTCTATGTGACGGCCAGCCACTTCGATACCAATGTGGTCAAGTTGGAGGGTTCGCTGACGCAAGGCGGTGCGGCGGTGCTGTCCGAGCTGTGGAGTCTTGAGTACTACAACGCCAACGAGCTCGGCGATGGCAAGGACTACTGGGTCTTCACTGTCTTCTCGGAGGACTACAGCTGGCCGGAGTCCGATGGCAGCGTGAATATCGACGATAACAAGGGCGGTGAGATCTGGCACAACAATGTCAGCACCGCCAGTGACTTTAACTGGGCAGGCCTCTGGCCCTGATGCCTCCGATGTTCAGGGATAGTTGAAAACTCCCTGACAAGCGAGCCTGAAGAAGTCAAAAAAAACCCGTCACAAAGTGGCGGGTTTTTTTATAGACCAGGCGCCAAACCGGCTCTTGCTAATTCATGCCTTCACCGGAAAGGTCAGAAAGCAATTTCAGGAATTCGTCCTCATTGATGACATCCACACCGAGCCCAATTGCGCTGTTCAGTTTTGAGCCGGCCTTCTCTCCTGCCACGACCCTGGTCGTCTTCACCGACACAGTACCGGCAACTTTTGCTCCCAATTCTTCCAGCTTTTGCCTGGCAATATCACGCCCCATGCTTGCCAAAGTTCCGGTCAAGACCCAAACCTGGCCAGAAAGAGGAAGGCTGTCAGGCGCAACCTCTTTGCTTTGCCAATGCATCGAGAACTCCAGCAACTGCTCCTCAATAGCCAACGCCCGATCGACATTAGCCTGCTCAGAGAAGAACAAACAGAGTGATTCCGCCGCTTTATCCGGAATGACTTTGCCCTTGGCACCTGCAACTGATATGACCTTTGATCGATCCTGACTCAAAGAAATGAGATCGCTCAAACTATTGCCGGAGAATCCGGCTAGCGCCTCAGCCCAAACCTTGCCGATATCCGGAATTTTCATAGCCTCGACCAGAAGAGAAAGCGAAACCCGGCCACAAGGAGAAACTTCGTGCTCATCCCTGATTCTAACCAACCGTTTATTAACCAACCTGTCTAAAACAGCTACGTTATGATCGTCAGAGAAAAAATTCGAGATTGAGGATGCTACCTCAGCACCAATATCCGGAAGCCACATCAACACCTCAGGCAAGGCGCGCCTGATTCGATCAAAGGAACCCAGAACGCCCGCCAACCTTTTTGCGGTTTCCTCTCCAACATGTGGAATCCCCAGGGCGTAGACGAAGCGCGCCAAGGAGACCTCTCGGCTGGCTTCAATTGATTGAATCAGATTATTAGCAGAAAGCTCAGCAAAACCGTCCAGATCAACGACATCCTTGTACTCAAGGGTGTACAGATCGGCAGCGGAGGAAACCAGCGTTCGTTCCACCAGCTGCGCAACGACCTTCTCGCCAAGCCCCTCGATATCCATCGCCTTCCGCCCGGCATAGTGGATCAGCCCCTGGGTAAGCTGCGCTCTACAAGCCAAATGCCCCACACAGCGATAGGCGGTACCTTCGGAGGTTTTTTCACCCCCTTTGGAACGCTTGACCAGCTCATCCCTCTCTACTCCGGAACCGCATATCGGGCAGGACCGGGGCAGCTCTATTACCCTGGCAGTTTCAGGCCGACGCCCTTCAACAACCATTGTTATCTGGGGAATCACATCCCCCGCTCGACGAACAACTACAGTATCTCCAACCATCAAACCAAGACGTTGGATCTCGTCCATATTGTGAAGCGTGGCTTTGGAAACAGTAACACCTGCGACATGAACAGGTTTCAGACGGGCCACAGGAGTGAGCACACCAGTTCGCCCAACCTGAAAATCCACCCCTAACAGCTCGGTTTGCTCTTCCTGGGCAGGATACTTGAATGCCACCGCCCAGCGAGGCTCGCGCGCACGAAACCCTAGCGTCTTCTGCCAGCTCAAACTATCAACTTTGAAAACAACCCCGTCTATGTCATATGGCAAGGACAGCCGCCTCTTGCCAATATCTTCGAAGTAACTCAAGCACTCCGAAGCGCCACGCGCCACTTTCAACTCATCACTGACAGGAAGACCCCACGACTTGAACATCGCCATGCATTTGCTTTGGCTATCAGGCAGGTCACCATCAACCATGCCAAAGCCATAGATACACATTGTTATCGGACGGGTTTGGGTGATTTTGGGATCCAGCAAACGGATGCTTCCCGAAGCCGCATTTCTGGGATTAGCGTAGACCTTATCTCCCTTCTCCCGTGCTGTTGCATTCAAGGCGTCAAAATCGGCCTTTGCAATAAAGACTTCACCCCGAACCTCTAAAACTTTTGGCCAGCCTTTGCCGCGAAGGGACAGGGGCACATTCCTGATAGTACGTACATTAGACGTAATATCCTCCCCAACGTAACCATCGCCTCGCGCCGCGCCGCGCACAAGCATCCCGTTCACGTAGAGAATGCTTACTGCCGCGCCGTCCAGCTTGGGCTCACAGGTATAGACAACATCGGCACTATCAAACAGATCATCCCCGGGGCCAAGGTCATTCTTGAGTAATTCACGAACCCGACGATCAAATCCCAGGAATTCTTCATCATTAAAAACATTGCCGAGACTTAGCATGGGCACTTCGTGAGCAACTTCAGGAAAGCCGTCCAGCGGCCGGTCACCCACCCGTTGGGTCGGTGAATCTGCGCTGATCAGCTCCGGGTGTTGCTGTTCGAGATTTTGCAGGGCACGAAACGCGCGATCGTACTCGGCGTCCGGCACTGCCGGTTCATCGAGGACGTAGTAGCGGTAACTCCAGTCAGACAGCTGTTCGCGCAGCCGGCGAACCTGATCGGCAACCGCTTCAGACACCGGCCACCCGCGCGCGTCGTTCAAAGTCACGCACTCGCTCACGCATGTGCTCGATGGTCTGCTGGGTCAGCGCGCTGTGCTGATCGTCGCGCACTTCACCGCCGAAGCGGTCGCCGAGATGGCGCACGGTCTTGATCATCCGCTCCAGCGCATCACCGGGATTGGCCGGCCCCGGCATTTTCAGGAAGAAGGTCACGGCGCGGAAGGACTGGGTTTCCATGCTGTCAATGTCGAAGGTGCCTGGCTCCAGCGCATTGGCCATGGAGAACTGCAACTCGTCGCGACCATTGCGGGCCTGGTGGCGATGGAAAATATTCATGTCGCCGTAGCGCATGCCCTGCTCCAGCAATGCCTGCAACAGATCACGACCGGGCATGGCATTGGCCGCCGGGGTAACCATGTGCATGACAATCACTTCAAGCAGTTCGGGCGCTGCACGACGAGGCTCCGGCGACGGCTCGGGCTCCAGCTCTGGCTCCATGGTTGCCGGCGTTTGCGCCGACGAAGCAGCGCTGTCTGGCTGCTGAAACAGGTCCACCTGCACGGCGGCGGTCACCGGCGGTTTGCTCTCTTCCTCCGGCTCCATCGCCAGCGGTGGCGCCTTTGGTGCATGTGCCGTGCTGCCGGTATTGCCAAGCCCCGGTGCCTGACGGCGCTGGGTAGTGGGCACCGGTTTCGGCGTGCGCACCTCAGCGCCAGTCCGTGGCAAGACCCGGGCGCCACCGGAAGGCAACTCAGGATTGACCTCGTCATACGGCTGCTTTGCCAGCTCTTTTGCTTTCGGATCAATGCGCAGACGCAGACGGTTGTTGCGTTCCTTCAGCATGCGCCGGACCCCATCGGCAAGAATGCCAATGATCAGGATCACCAGAATGACGATCAGCGTTTCAAGCCCCACTGCCTGTCCCTCTCAGATTCCGTTTGTCGGTACAGCCCGAATTTCCTTCACAACCCGGCCTGGCAAGAGCGGCCTGGCGGCCGCGAAAAGCTTTCGCCGTCGATCGACGGCTCCTACAGTGGCCCGTGCAAGTGTGGCCCGTGCAGTGCCCGTGCAGTGGCCCGTGCAGTGGCCCGTGCAGTGGCCCGTGCAGTGCCCGTGCAGTGCCCGTGCAGTGGCCCGTGCAGTGGCCTGTGGCAATTATGCCGTGGCCATTTCCGCCGCTTCATCCACATCCACCGCCACCAGACGCGATACGCCCGGCTCATGCATGGTGACGCCCATCAGGGTACTCGCCATTTCCATGGAGATCTTGTTGTGGGTGATGAAGATAAACTGCACCATCGGCGACATCTCGCGCACCAGATTACAGAAACGACCAACATTGGCATCGTCCAGCGGCGCATCGACCTCGTCAAGCATACAGAACGGTGCCGGGTTCAGACGAAAGATCGAGAACACCAGCGATAACGCCGTCAGCGCCTTCTCACCACCAGACAACAGGTGGATGGTACTGTTCCGCTTGCCCGGCGGGCGCGCCATGATGGTCACGCCCGTGTCGAGCAGATCCTCGCCGGTCAGTTCCAGATAAGCATGGCCGCCGCCGAATACTTTCGGGAACAGCTCCTGCAACCCGTGGTTGATGCGGTCAAAATATTCCTTGAAGCGCGTCCGGGTTTCGCGATCAATCTTGCGGATCGCGTTGTCCAGCGTCTTCATCGCGTCTTCAAGATCGGCGTTCTGACGGTCGAGGTACTCTTTTCGTTCCGACTGCTGGCGATATTCGTCAATCGCCGCCAGATTGATCTGGCCGAGACGGGAAATACGCTGGGCAATCTGCTCCAGCTCTTCGGACCAGTTCTGCTCCTCGGCATCTTCCGCCAGGTTGGCCAGCACGGTATCAAGATCAAACTGCTGCTCGGCCAGCTGTTCCTGCACGGTGCTGCGCCGGACCTTGATCTCCTGCCACTGCATCCGCTTGTTGTCGAGCTTGCCGCGAATTTCCTGGGACTCGCGTTCGTACTGCTGCCGGCGACCATCCAGACCACGCACTTCATGGTCGATGGTTTCCAGTTCACGGCGCACCGTCTGCATGGCCTGTTCGGCTTCGAGACGGGATTCGAGTTTCTCTTCCAGTTGCATGGCCAGTTCGCGAGCCGGGTCGTCACCGTCGGCCAGCTGTGCCTCAATCGCCGTTTTGCGCTCGGTCAGCTGCCGGGTCTGGACTTCCAGACGCGACAGACCAAGACGCAGGGAATCTGCCTGGGTACGGGCGCCCTGCACTTCCATAGCCATATGATGCAGGGTGTCGCGGTCGTGGCGGGCGCGCTGGCGCACTTCATCCAGTTTCGTCCGCGCTTCGTCCCGGCGAGACAGCAGGGTTTCCCTTGCTTCGGTGTCTTGCGCCATGGCTTCCACCGCTTCCGACAACACCGCACGGGCTTGTTTCAGCTGCTCCTGCTCGCTGGCGCGCTGCGCCATGGCTTCATTCAGTTCGCTGCCGAGACGTTCGCGGCGCATGGTGATCTGTTCAAGACGCACCTGCCGGGCGCTGACCTGGGCATTGATCTCGCCCAGCTCACGGCCAACCCGGCTGCTCTGGCGCTGGCATTCCTCGCGCTCTTCCTCCAGCAACTGAATCTGCTCACGACCGGATTCGAGTTTTTCACGCAGTTCAATGATCTGGTCTTCCAGTTCATCGATGTCACGCTCAAGCTGTTCCAGCTCGCGGCGACGTTCGAGAATGCCGGCTTCCTGATCCTGTTCCCGGCTAACCCGCAACCAGTCGGCGCCAAGCCAGATACCGTCGCGGGTCACCACCGATTCACGGCCGGACAATTGCTTGCGCAGTGCCAGCGCTTCGGCCAGCGTGTCGGTAACATACACATCCTGCAGCAGGGCCGGCACCTGACCGGACACCAGCGATGCCAGCGAATTACCCTTGCTGCCGGCCTGGCCGCCAGCCGCAGCGGTAAGCAGGCAGACATGGCCGTTTTGCAGATCACCGAGCCACTGCTCTACCTGGTCCAGGCCGTCAACGCAAAGACCATGCAGGACATCACCCAGCACCATCTCAACCGCTTTTTCCCAACCGTTCTGCACTTGCAGACGATCCGCCAGCCGCGGTTTTTCTGCCAGGCCGTGGCGTGACAGCCACTCGCTTACCGTGCCGTCGTCACCCATGGCGGCTTTTTGCAACGCCTCCAGCGAGGCATGCCGGTTGCGCAGCTTCTGCATGCGCTCGCGCTTTTCCTCCAGCGCCCGGCCACGTTCGCCGTTTTCGCGGCGCAGGGTATTGATCTCTTCCTGCACCGATTCGCTGCGCTGCTCACCGTCTTCAAGTTGCTGCCGCAGTTGCTCAACCTGCTCCTCGAAACGACGCATCTCGGCGGCCAGCGGCTCGGCATCCAGGCCACCCTGCTCTTTGCCAAGCCGATCAATACGATCACTCAGGCGCTCAACCGAAGTTTCCAGATGCTTGATACGGGACTGTTCCACGTCCGCATGGCGGCGTGACTCATTGGCGCCGTGGTTGAAGTTTTCCCACTCCTGCTGCCATTGCTGCATCGATTCTTCAGCCGCGGCCAGCAACTCTGCGGAGTTCATTTCCTGCTCGCGCAGCAGTTCCATTTGCGGTTCGATTTCGGCCAGACGCTCATCCAGCTCGGCAATTTTTTCCGCATCACTTTGCAGATGCTGGTTGGCATCAGCCCAGTTGCTGTCAATCTGTTTCAGTTCTTCATAGAGCTGATGCTTGCGCTCGCGCTGGAACTGGATGGTCTGTTCCAGCCGCGCCACCTCTGCACCCAGGCCGTAGTACTGCTGCTGAACCACATTGAAGCGGTCCTGCACATCGGTGTGGCTATCGCGCAGCCGTTCCAGCTCGGCATCGACATGGCGCTGCTCGGCAATCTTGGCTTCCACCGCGACTTCCAGTTCGCGCATGACATATTCGATCTGCTCAACCTGGGTGTTCAGGTTGCGCCAGCGCAGGGCGCGCAGTTCGGCACCCTTGTGCCGCTCTTCCTGTTTTAACTGTTTGTACTTTTCCGCCGCTGCCGCCTGTCGGGACAGGCGCTCGATCTGCTTTTCCAGCTCGTCACGGATATCGGCCAGACGCTCCAGGTTCTCGCGGGTACGGCGCATCCGGTTTTCGGTTTCGCGGCGGCGCTCCTTGTAACGGGAAATGCCGGCCGCTTCTTCAATATAGATGCGCAGATCTTCCGGCCTGGCTTCGATCAGCCGCGAGATCATGCCCTGCTCGATAATGGCGTAGCTGCGCGGGCCAAGACCGGTGCCAAGGAAAATATCGGTGATGTCCTTGCGCCGGCACTTGGTGCCGTTGAGGAAATAGTTCGACTGACCGTCACGGGTTACCTGACGGCGGACCGAGATTTCCGAGAAACGGGCATACTCGCCACCCAGGGTGCCATCGGCATTATCGAACACCAGCTCAATCGACGCCTGAGCCACCGGCTTGCGGGCATTGGAGCCGTTGAAGATTACGTCCGCCATTGATTCGCCGCGCAGATGCTTGGCCGACGACTCGCCCATCACCCAGCGTACTGCGTCGATGATGTTGGATTTGCCACAGCCGTTCGGCCCGACCACAGCAGTCAGGTTATCCGGGAACGTCGCGGTGGTCGGATCAACAAAAGATTTGAAACCGGCGAGCTTGATGCTTTTCAATCGCATGGCGTGCGTAACCTGCCCATGGACGCCACATCCGGCGGCGCCCTGTCATCCAGTTAGAGGGATCCGGCGCGCCGGACAGGCCGGACAACACCGTGAAAGCGGCTAGTGTATAGAAAATTGGCCGCCGCCATAAGGAATCTGCGACCATTCCCGGCAACCGGATAAAAAGCCCCAAAGGGAGAGCCAAGTGTTTGATGCAATAGGTTATTTTTTAAGCGCCCTGCGCCTGGCCCGGCAACCCGGGATGCGCCGCTGGGTGATTCTGCCGCTGGCCTTCAACATCCTGCTGTTTATCGTCCTGTACGGGCTGGCGGGCAGCTCACTGGCGGGCTGGGTGGCGGCAGCCAGCGCCGGCTGGCAGCTGGAGGGTTCATTTGCCTTTCTCAACGGCGTCATCACCGCCAGCATCTGGCTGCTGCAGCTGCTGATCTGGCTGGCCCTGCTGATGCTGTTCGCCAGCACCTTCACCATCGCTGTGCAGCTGATCGCCGCGCCCTTTATGGGCCTGCTGGCAGAACAGGTCGACCGCGAGGTCAGTTGCACAGCACTGCCGCCCGAGTCCATCGCCGCCATGATCCTGCGCACCTTCCGCCGCGAAGCCCGAAAAACCTGGGACTGGCTCTGGCGCACCATACTGGTGGGGCTGCTGGTACTGGTGCTGCTGTTTATCCCGGTGGTCAATGTCGTCGCCCCGGTGATCTGGTTCCTGTGGTCCGGCTGGCTGCTCGGTTTACAGTACGTCGATTACGGTGCCGACACCCGCCAGGTGCCGTTTCCGAGCATGAAAGCCGCCGCCCGCCGCCAACGTATGCTGGTACTGGGCTTTGGCTGTATTGTGCTGGCCGTGACCATGGTCCCGCTGGTCAATCTGGTGGTTATGCCGGTGGCGGTGATTGCCGGCGTGCTGATCTGGCATCGGGCGCTGAAACAGCATCTCAGGCCCCCACTGTAGGAGCGGCCGACCGGCCGCGAGAGCCATTCGCCGTCGATCGACGGCTCCTACGGGTTACTCTGCGGGTTCCTGCCGGGCCGTGTTCTCCACTTCCGGGCCGAGCAGGATGGCAATCCAGCGGGTATTTTCGTGGGCATCCAGACCAATGCGCAGAATCATGGTCAGCGGTACTGACAGCACCATGCCCACCGGCCCCAGCACCCAGCCCCAGAATATCAACGAGACGAATACCACCAGCGTCGACAGACCCAGACTGCGGCCCATGATGCGCGGCTCGACAAAGTTGCCGATTACCGTATTGATGACAATATATCCGGCCGCCACCAGACCGGCATTAATCGCGCCGTGCAGCACCCAGGCCAGCAGCACCGCCGGAATTGCCGCCAGAAAGGAACCGATATTGGGGATGTAATTGAACATGAACGCCAGCGCGCCCCAAAGCAGCGGGTAGTCCACATCCAGCATCCAGACCCAGAGGGTTACCAGCACACCGGTGCCGAGACTGACCACCGATTTGATCGCCAGATACTCCTTCACCCCTTCAGCGAAGCGGTTAAACGCTTCCAGCCCATTGCTGGCATCCGCCGTAGCGGCACGCACCTTGGCCGGCATGCGTGCGGCTTCCAGCAGAATGAACGCCACCGCCACCAGAATCAGCAGCGCATTACCCAGCACCGAACCGAACCGGCCCATCAGCTTGCCGGCCAGACCGATGGCGACACCGGGGTCAAAACGCTGCTTCAGTGACGAGACATCGGTATCAACGCCAAGCTCGGCAAGCAGATTAAGCACGCCTGCGGCGCGCTCGGTCAGCGCCGCCTGGTAGATTGGCAGTTGCTGCATAAAACCATTAACTGATGCACCCAGCACCGCCATCGACAGCACCGCCACCAGCAGCAAACCGACCATTACCAGCAACACCGCCAGCGCTTCCGGGACGCGCCGCGCCGCCAGCCAGTTAACCGCCGGCGCACAGACAATGCTGATAAAAATCGCCAGCAGAAACGGCTCCAGCAGATCCGATGCTGCCTTCATCCCTGCCAGCACGATAACCACGGCCGCCAGCATGATCGGTACCGGCCAACGAATTGTCTGAATCATGAACTCTCCCGCTTGCCCCATCCTCAGGTCGGCCTATGATACGGGCTTTATTGCGGGGTGCATCATGCGAATTCTTGTTCTGTTGCTGATTTCAATGACAGCGGCACTGGCACAGGCGGAATGCCGGTTGGCCCTGCCACGGGCCGGTTTTGCCGATGCCATCAGCGAACGGGAACCGGTCGGCGATGGCAGCGCGCCGGGCGAGCGGCTGTGGTTTTTTACTGAAGTCATCGACGGCGGCGGCGAAACGCTCTATCACCAGTGGTACCGCAATGGCGAAGAGGATGTGCGCATTCGCCTTGAAATTGGCGGTGATCGCTGGCGCACCTGGTCAGGACACCGCTGGCAGGCAGGCGCGCGTTATACGGTGCGGGTTTTGACTGAATCCGGCTGTGATCTCGGCGAATACGGCCTGATGGCACAAGACAGCGGCAACGATATTCTCGCCGCCGCCCGGGCGGCAATCGCCGAAGGTGACATCGTCGGCGCCAGACTGAAAGTGCGCAGCGCCCAGGAAAGCGGCAACCAGAGCCCGAGCCTGCGCCGCTTTATCGATGAGGAGCTGGCGCTGGCAGAGCTGGAAAAGGATATCGCTGCAGACAACCTTTACCTCGCCGGCGGCCGGCTCGACAGCCTGCAACAACAGCCCCTGTCCGCGACCAATCGCGACAAGCTGGAAACGCTGCGGCAGCGCCACGCGCAACGGCTAAGTGTGCTCGAGAATGAAATGAACCAGAGACTGATGGCCCTGCAGCGGACGCTGGCCGGAATGCCGTCGAGCACATCCTGTCAGAGCAAGGTGGAAAACGCCGAATGGCTGCCAGAACCGGAACAGCAAATCCTGATGATTACCGGGCAGGAACAGGCAGACAGAAAGCAGATCATCGAACTGCTTGACCAACGCACCGGCAAACTCCACCGGATCGAGCGGCCCTGCCTGTAATCCGCTGATCCGGGGATTTATTCGCTCAACTTGCTGCCCGGCGGGGCAATGGACAGATGGCTGATGTCCGGTGTCACCGGCGGCTTTTCATCCTTCTTTTGCCCCATGTCCGAACCCGGCGGAGCAACACTGAAATGGCTGACATCCGGCACAATCGGTGGCGGCCCTTCATACTTGTCCGCCAACTCTGCGCCGGTTGGCGCCACTTCGAACGGGCCGCTGAAACCGGTGCCTCCCATGCGGATAGTCCCCACGGTTTCCAGTGATCCACCCTTGACTGGCGCCGGTGTTTCCTCCGCAGGCGCAGGGCTGGCCGCAGGCTCGGCCGGGGCCGCCGCCTCCTCACCAACCCGCTCCAGATCACAAAGCGCGCCAGCCTGTTTCATCACGGCACGGAATTTCATCGCCGTGGCCTGATCGGCGCCTTTCTTGACCACCACGCGCTTGCCGGAAAACAGCGCCTCGACCTTGCTGATATCCATCCTGAACGCCGCCGCAAGGTTCTCTCGCACCCGGGCAGGATCAGCCCCGGCGACCGTTTCGCCAGCAAACACCAGGTTGAATCGGGCTTCGCTCATCTGCAATCTCTGTATCCCGTTTGCCACAGATTAGGCCGGGTATGGTGCTCAGGCAATCCGTGCGGCGGCATATTCCGCCAGCGCGGCAATGGTCTTCGACGGGTTCAGACCCAATGCGGTCGGTACCACGGCGCCATCCATGACAAACAGGTTCGGGTAGCCGAACACCTCGCCACGATCATCGACCACGCCCTGACTGGCATGGTCAGCCATATTGCAGCCACCCAGCGGATGCGGGGTGACCAGGTTGCGGAACCAGCGCCAGGTCGCCGGGGTTGCCGCTTTACCACCGGTGGCTTCGGTCAGTTTCATGTGCATATCCGCCAGCCCCTGCACCGCCTGCTCGGCCTTGCGGTAATTCCACTTCAACCTCAATTGATCCTTGCGCCATGGCATCAGCCAGCGCCGGCCAAGATAGAACTGACCGCCCGGCTCATCCACCGCCTGACCGAACCAGGGCATCAGCCGCCGGGCCGGATCGCTGCGATCGGCAGTACGTTCCAGCGCCCGGCCAAGCCGGGTATTGCGCAGGCGGGAATGGCGACCACCCCGCTCCATCAGATTGCCAAGCAGATCCGGGAAGCCGCCGTCTTCGACAAAGAATCGCGCGCCGGCTTCGCTGCCATCAAGAAAGTCGATGGCGGCAGAAATAGTCGGCCCACGGGTCGGCGAGACATCCCGGTCGGCATACCAGGCCGGGGTCATGAAATCACCGTTGGAGGTCCAGCCCTGACCGAGCCGGGCACTCAGTTTCGGCAAAGTGCGGTACTGATCGCGACAACGCAGCAGCAGCTCGGTGGAGCCGATGCTGCCGGCGCAGATAAACACCCGCTCGGCCTTCAGGCTGATACTGCGGCGCCCTTCAAGATCACGCACCTGCAGCCGGTAACCGCTGCCCTCCGGGGTAATGCAGCGGACCTGATGCAGAGCCCGCACCTGGGCGCCAAGCTGCTCGGCGCGGGCCAGGTAGTTCAGATCCAGGGTGTTCTTGGCCTGGGTCGGGCAGCCGATATCGCAGTTACCGCAATGAGTACAGGTGCCCTGCTCGACGCCCTGATCGTTGACCCAGCGCTTGGAGTGACGGGTGTCATGGGGATCGTCAAGGCCGTAGTGCCAATCCGGATCAAAGGTCACCGCCTGCGGCACCAGGCTGAAGCGATCACTGGCGCCGATCCTGTCAGCGGCTTCCTGCATCAGCCGGGTTCGGGCGGTGAGCTGGTTCAGCGGCAGGCGCTGTACCGACATCATCTGCGCCACCGTGTCGTAATGCGGCTTCAGGGCGGCATAGCGAATCGCCGCCGGCCAGCCGTTCTCGAAAATCTCGGGCTTGGCATCAATCGAGACATTGGCATAGATCAGCGACCCGCCACCGACCCCGGCGCCCTGGGCCACACTCATATCACCGAAGTAGCGAAAATCCAGCCAGCCATTCTGCTGTTCGGGCTCATCCTCGTCCCACAGCCAGTGCTTCTGGCTGACACTGGGGTAATCCTCCGGCTGCCAGCGACGGCCGCGTTCCAGCACCAGCACCCGGGCGCCCTTCTCCGCCAACCGGCAGGCCATTACCGCCCCGCCAAAACCACTGCCGATCACAATGCTGTCGAAATCACTCATGCGCGCTTCCCTGTGCCGATTAACCTCAAAAATCCCAATTACCTGTAGGAGCGGCCGACCGGCCGCGATTGCCCCGGCATGAATTGCGGCCGGTCGGCCGCTCCTACAATAGATATCATAGGTTCCTTAATAATTTCATAAGGTTGGAATATAGTCTTGATGTTGCTTCCTGACTACAAGCCGATGCTTTTCTGAATGTCTATCTAATGGCTTAATGAGGCAAGCCCGCCGCCGCAGCAACGGCCTCTGTGACGGCTATCAATAACGGGGGAAGCATGCGACAACGCATTCTGATCATCGGCAGTGGCGCCGTCGGCGCCGTCTACGGCCACCATCTGGTCAAGGCCGGCTGCCAGGTCAACTATCTGGTCCGCAGCAAGCAAAGCAGCAACAGCACCATGCCGCGCGATCTTTACCAGTACCGCCTGCTCGGTAAAACCACGGTGCAGCGCCAGCACCTGCGGGTGATCGACAGGGCCTACCGGGACTGGGACCAGGTCTGGCTGACCCTGCCGTCCGATGCCCTCGACTCGCCCTGGCTGGCCGAACAGCTGGCGGTATTCGACCCGGACACCCCGCTGATCAGCTGGACTCCGGATTTCCGCGATGGCGAAAAGCTGGCGACGCTGTATAAAGGCCCGATTCAATACGGCCTGATCGGCCTGATCAGTTTCCATGCCCCGCTGCCGGGCACTTCCAGTCCCGGTGAAGGCTTCGGCTATCTGTTACCACCGCGCTCAGCCATGCTCGACAACAGCCGCGCCGGCCAACAGGCCGCTGCCCTGCTCCGCGCCGGTGGCGTCCCGGCGGTTGCCCTGAAAGACCTGCCGTGGATGGGGGCCCGCTCCACCGCCCTGATGATCCCGTCGATTGCCGCGCTGGAACTGGCTGGCTGGTCGTTGCAGGCGGTGCGCTCCGGCGTGTGGCTGAACATTGCCTGCGCCGCGGCGCGCGAGGCAACCGTGATCAGCGCCGCCTATCTTGGCCGCGAGGCCGGCATGGCAGCAAAACTGCCGCAACCGCTGCTGATGAATGTGCTGACGCGATTGGCACCGAAGGTGATGCCATTCCCGCTGGAGATTTATCTGCAGTACCACTTCAGCAAGGTCGGCGTGCAGACCCGGTTGATGCTGGACCACTGGATTGAAGAAGGACACCGGCGCCGATTGCCGACCGGCTCATTGCAGGAGTTGCGGGCGGGGCTTTGATTTTTTCCTGGTCAACTTCAAAAGCGGATTAACTTCTATAGCGGCATAACTTCACCACCGTGCCAGGGCGCCACCGCGCGTCATTATCCGTAGGAGCGGCCGATCGGCCGCGATTCTTCCGGACCAGATCGCGGTCGATCGACCGCTCCTACAAGTTATTCAGAGGTTCACCATCAAATCTTACCCCTCGCGCCTCGGATCCACCCCGAGATGCTTCTCACCACGCGCCCGCGCCAGATCAATCTGCCGCTGCCGCTCGGCAAAGCGCTGGCGCTGCTCGGCGGAATATTCATCAACGCACTTGGGACAGGACACCCCGCGCTGATAATGCGGCGACTGTTTATCCGCTTCGGAAATCGGCCGCCGGCAGGCGTGGCACTGATCGAACGTGCCCGGCTTCAGATCGTGGTCCACGGTGACCCGCTCATCGAACACGAAACACTCGCCCTGCCACATCGAATTCTCTTTCGGCACTTCTTCCAGATATTTCAGGATGCCGCCCTTGAGGTGATAGACCTCATCAAAGCCCTGCTCTTTCAGAAACGCCGTCGATTTTTCGCAACGAATGCCGCCGGTGCAGAACATGGCAACACGCTTGTGCTTTTGCGGATCCAGGTGCTCGCGCACATACTCGGGAAACTCGCGAAAACTTTTCGTGTGCGGATTGATCGCCCCGGCAAAGGTGCCAACTTCATATTCGTAGTCATTGCGGGTATCAATCAGCAAGGTCTCCGGATCACTGATCACCCGGTTCCAGTTCTCGCCGGACAAATAGGTGCCGACCACCCGGTTCGGATCGACACCCTCGATCCCCATGGTGACGATTTCCTTTTTCAGCTTGACCTTGGTGCGCAGGAACGGATGTTCGTCCACCAGTGACTCTTTATGATCCAGCGCCGCCAGCTGCGGATCAGCACGCAACCAGTCCAGCACCGCATCAATGTCCTCGCGCCGGCCAGAGATAGTGCCGTTGATACCCTCATGGGCCAGCAACAGGGTGCCGTGCACATCGCGCGCCAGCATCAGATCCAGCAGCGGTTCACGCAGCTCGGCAAAGTTTTCCAGACCGACAAAACGGTACAGCGCAGCGACAACAATCATGTTCAATTATCCCGACCCGACAATTACAGCCCGTTACCACCCCGGCAGTTCGGCGATGCTTCGGCGCTGGCGCCGCGGGCCGCCCACTCTTCCGGGGTAAAGGTGTGTAACGCCAGCGCATGCACCGGGCCGGCGAGTTCCTCGCCGAGCAACGCATACACGCGCTGATGCCGCTTCACCGGCATAAGACCGGTAAAATCGGCAGAGACGACGACCAGCTTGAAATGGGATTCCGACCCCGGCGGCACACTGTGCATATGGCTTTCGTTCACCAGCTGCAAGTCTGCCACGTTCAGGCCAGCGCGAACCTTGCGCTCGATCAAGGCAGCGACAGTCATGACATTCTCCGGGCAGGCAAAAGGGCGGACATTGTAACGCAAGGCGGCGCCTGTAGGAGTGGCGGCCGCTCCCATGCCGTCCCTCCGTAGGAGCGGCTGATCAGCCGCGAAAACCCTTCGCCGTCGATCGACGGCTCCTACAAAATCGGTGGCAGCTCCCATGCTGTCCCTTCGTAGGAGCGGCTGATCAGCCGCGAAAGCCCTTCGCCGTCGATCGACGGCTCCTACAAAATCGGCGGCAGCTCCTACAAAATTGGCTGCCAGAATTGTTCCATCTGCGCCGACACCAGCGGCGCCAGCGCCGGCCCGGGGCCAAAGGTGCGGGCCAGACGCTGCTCCGGCCAGCGCTGCCAATCCGCATCGCCGTCACGGGCGAAGCGGCCCCAGGCATCCATGACCTGCTCCGACAGTGCCGCGGCCGTCGGCCCTCCGCCGGTAAACAGCTGCCCCGCCGGGGTGTCGGTCAGGCCGAACACCAGCGGCACATCGACGACATGACAGGCGCCCAGCGGCACACCGAAGGCATCGATTGCATGACTGAAGCGGAAACCCCAGGTCTGGCCACCTGCTGCGCCGTGCGCATCAAGCAATCGCAGCGTCGGCATGCGGAAGGTGCGATCGGTTTCCAGCGTGCTGACCAGATCCATCAGACCCCGGCGCGGATGCACCTGTACTTCCTCGGCATAACGGACAAACGCCTGCTCGGCGTGATCAGGTAACTGGCGCCGCATGCGCCGCCGGATCTCGCTTTCATCCATGCCCAGAAAATGATCCAGGCTGACGCCGCCATTAAACGGCGGAGCAAACTGGAACAGATTCCATTCGTCCTGACAGACACCGGCCATCACGGCCTTGTCGCGGGCGCAGCCGGCGGCAATAGCGGCCACCGGCAACTGCGGTAGCAAATCACCATCCACCACTGGCATATAAACCATGCCGAACTGAGGTGTGGTAGTGCGCAAGCCGCGCTTGACCACCTGCCGCATGGAGCCGTTCTGGGCGCGGACAAAATCCCTTGGCGCAATCTGGCGCAAACGATCGGCAACCGAACCGCTGCCAGGCAAACCGGCCACCAGCGCCTCGGCAACTTTCGCCGCCTCATCCGGTGACAGGACAAAATCAGCCGCGCCGGACTGGACAATGGCGCGCTGAAACAGCGACTGCGCCGCTGGCGTTGCCATCAGGGTGGCAACACTGAAGCCACCGGCGGATTCACCGAACACGGTAACGCGGTGACGATCACCGCCAAACGCGGCAATGTTTTCCTGCACCCACTGCAACGCCGCCACCTGATCGCGCAGGCCGAGATTGCTGTCGGCTTCCAGCGTCGGCGCCACTTCCTTCAGCCAGCCAAAGCCCCAGGCGCCCAGACGGTAGGCCGCGTTAACCACGATCACCCGCTGCGATGCTGCCAGCCGGCGACCGTTATACAGCAGCTGTGACGGCGAACCACTGGTATAGGCACCGCCATGAATCCAGACCATCACCGGAAACGGGCCTTCACCGTCGGGCACCCAGATATTCAGGTACAGGCAGTCATCATTGATCTGCTCAGTGCCCATCAGCGGGTTCGGCGTCTGCCAGGCCGCCGGCCGGAATTTTTCTGCAGCCAGCTCCCCGGACCAGGGGTTCAACGGTTGCGGGGCGCGAAAGCGGTTTTCGCCGGTGGGCGGGGCGGCAAACGGAACACCGCGGTACTCGCTCACGCCGTCCTTGCTCAGGCCGGTCAGCCGGCCACTGCTGATTTCGATTGCGCTCATGGGTTCTCCTCTGATCCGCCGCACCTGCAGCTAGCGGCGATGTTTGTGGGGGCGTTTGCTTGCTGGCTTGCCTGCCGGTTTGGCCGAACGTGCCGGCCGGGCAACCAGACTGGCTTCCTCGGTCTTGCTCGAATCCGCCACCATGCTGTTGATCAGCGCCATTTCCGCCGCCGTCAGCTCGCGCCACTGGCCCGCACGCAAACCACCAAGACGGATATTCATGACACGCACCCGCCGCAACCTGGTCACCTCATAGCCGAGATATTCGGTCATGCGACGAATCTGCCGGTTTAATCCCTGGGTCAGAATAATGTTGAAGGTATCCGCGGAAACCCTTCGCACTTTGCAGGGCCGGGTCATGGTGCCGAGAATCGGAATCGGCTGGGATATGCGGCGGACAAACTCATCATCAAACGGCTTGTTGACCGTCACCACATATTCTTTCTCGTGGGCGTTACCGGCACGCAGGATCTTGTTGACGATATCGCCGTCATTGGTGAGCAGAATCAGCCCTTCAGAAGGTTTATCGAGGCGGCCGATCGGAAAAATCCGGCCGCCGGGATAACGCATCGCATCGACAATATTGCCGTGCACTTCGCGATCGGTGGTGCAGGTGATGCCAACCGGCTTGTTGTAAACCAGATACACCGCCGGCGGCTTGGCTTTCAGCAGCTTGCCACGCACCGTGACCTGATCGCCGTCAGCAACACGGGTGCCCATCACTGCAACAGCACCGTTGATGCGCACCTGCCCTTCTTCAATCAGGCGGTCGGCCTCGCGGCGCGAGCAGATACCGGTGTCACTGATAAATTTGTTCAGCCGGATGCCGGTCAAAACCGCGCTCCCCAATAAAGACGCTTACTCTGCCCGAGCGTCAGGCCGGCCGCATAACCGGCCATCAGATGCGGGCGCAGCAGATGTTTCAGCACGCCAAAACTCAGCGGCAGGGTGGCGTAAAACATCGCCGCCAACGGATGCACCCGCTTCAGCTCACCGGACCAGCGGCGCATATCGGCGATGTAATCCGCCGCCACATCGGCGCCGGCAAGAATTGCTGCAGCGGCGCGCTGACCACTGAGCACCGCGCCATAAATACCTTCGCCCAGCAGCGGCTCGGTGAAACCGGCGGCGTCGCCCACCAGCAGCACACGGCCGGCGGCAAGACGTTGCCGGTGGCCCCAGGTGCCCAGTGGAAAGCCCTGCACATGGGTCAACGCATCACTGCCAAGGCGCGTCATGGCATAGGCAGCCAGTGCATCGCGATCCACCTTTGCGCTGTTCTGGGTACGCACATACAGGCCGACATTGACGTGATCGCCCTTGGGAAACAGCCAGCCGTAACCATCCGGTACAGCGCCGAGATCAAAGGTGGTTTCCGGGTAACGATGGCAATGTTCGCGACTGAGCAGCCCTTCAATGGCCATGGCGCCATGCTGTGCGCCACCGCCGATGGCGAGACGACGCACCGCGCTATTGGCACCATCGGCGCCGATAAGATAACGGGCCTGAACCGGCTTGCCGTCCACGGTCAGAACAATGCCGTCGCTGTGACAACGAAAGCCGTCCAGGCGATGGATAATCTGCAACTCGGCGCCGGCCTGCTGTGCCTGCTCGCGGCAGAGCTGATCCAGCTCCGGGCGGTGGGTCATCACGCACACTTGCGAGTCGGCAGCAAACGGCGTCTCGCGCCGCAGCGCCAGGCTCATCTGCAATACCGACACGGTTTCGCGAATAACCGGATCGAGGGGAAAGCGATAAAGACGGCGGGCTTTTTCGGTGACGCCACCGGCACAGGGTTTGTGACCGGTAGTAGCGTGACGATCAAGCATCAGCACCGACAGGCCGGAGCGGGCAAGATCATAAGCCGCAGCGCAGCCCGCCTGCCCGGCCCCGACAATGATCACATCCACCTGGGTCATTCATTTCTCCCGCAGGAGCGGCTGATCGGCCGCGAAAGCTTTCGCCCTCGATCGAGGGCTCCTACAACAACATCCTCCGTAGGAGCGGCTGATTGGCCGCGAAAGCGATCGCCCTCGGTCGAGGGCTCCTACAACAACATCCTCCGTAGGAGCGGCCGACCGGCCGCGAAAGCTTTCGCCCTCGATCGAGGGCTCCTACAACAACATCTCCCGCAGGAGCGGCCGACCAGCCGCGAAAGCGATCGCCCTCGGTCGAGGGCTCCTACAACAACATCCTCCGTAGGAGCGGCCGATCGGCCGCGAAAGCTTTCGCCCTCGGTCGAGGGCTCCTACAACAACATCCTCCGTAGGAGCGGCTGATCAGCCGCGAAAGCTTTCGCCCTCGGTCGAGGGCTCCTACAACAACATCCTCCCGTAGGAGCGGCCGATCGGCCGCGAAAGCTTTCGCCCTCGGTCGAGGGCTCCTACAACAACATCCTCCGTAGGAGCGGCCGATCGGCCGCGAAAGCTTTCGCCCTCGGTCGAGGGCTCCTACAAGTTCGGTCAGAAAGATTCTTTCAGGCCGACGGTGAGGTTGAACACTTTCCGCTCAGCGGTGCTGTCCGGGTCAACCGCAAAGTAACCTTCGCGCTCGAACTGGAAACCCTGCTCCACATCGGCACTGGCCAGCGATTCTTCTGCCACCGCATCGGCAAACACGGTCAGCGATTTCGGGTTGATGCTGTCGAGGAAGGTCTTACCTGCTTCAGTCTTGTCCGGATTGGCTTCGGTAAATAGCCGATCATAAAGACGCACCTCGCAAGGCGCATGACGGCTTGCCGAGACCCAGTGAATCACACCGCGAACCTTGCGTCCTTCCGGGTTCTTGCCGAGCGTATCCGGGTCATAGCTGCAACGGATTTCGCGGATTTCGCCGCTGGCATCACGGATCACTTCATTGGCGCGAATCACATAGCCATAACGCAGCCGCACTTCATCACCAAGCACCAGCCGCTTGTATTTCTTGTCCGCTTCCTCAAGGAAATCCTCGCGATCGATAAATACCTCGCGAGTCATCGGAATCGGTCGGGTACCCATAGCTTCATTCTGCGGATGCACCGGGCCGTTCAGAATTTCCACCTTGTCCGCATCCCAGTTTTCAATCACCACCTTGACCGGCCGCAGCACGCAAAACGCACGCGGTGCATTCTGATTCAGATCATCACGGATGGCGGATTCGAGCATGCCCATATCGACAATCGAATCGGCCCGGGCGACACCAACCATATCGCAGAACTTGCGCAGGCTGGCCGGGGTGTAACCGCGCCGACGCAGGCCGGCAATGGTCGGCATGCGCGGATCATCCCAACCGGATACATGGCCCTCGTCGACCAGCTGCTTGAGCTTGCGCTTGCTGGTGACAGTGTAGTTCAGATTCAGGCGGGCAAATTCGGTCTGCTTCGGCTGCGCCGGCAGGGTGCAGTGTTCGATCACCCAATCGTAAAGCGGCCGATGCGCTTCAAACTCCAGCGTACACAGACTGTGGGTAACACCTTCCAGCGCATCGGAAATCGGGTGGGTGAAATCGTACATCGGGTAGATGCACCAGGTATCGCCGGTCTGGTGATGGTGGATCTTGCGCACCCGGTACAACACCGGATCACGCATATTGATGTTCGGGCTGGCCATGTCGATCTTCGCCCGCAACACCGCCTTGCCTTCATCAATGTCGCCGGCACGCATTTTTGCAAACAGCGCCAGATTTTCGGCCACGCCGCGATCACGGAACGGGCTCGGCTTGCCCGGCTCTTTCAGGGTGCCGCGGTACTCGCGCATCTGCTCGGCAGACAGCTCATCAACATAGGCCAGGCCCTTGTTGATCAGCTCCACCGCGCAGTCATGGATCTGCTCAAAATAGCCGGAGGCATAACGCACTTCGCCAGCCCACTGGAAACCGAGCCAGCTGACATCGCGCTGGATGGCATTAACGTATTCCTCGGATTCCTTCTCCGGGTTGGTGTCATCAAAACGCAGGTTGCACTCGCCCTGATAATCCAGCGCCAGACCAAAATTCAGGCAGATCGATTTGGCATGGCCAATATGCAGATAGCCATTCGGCTCCGGCGGAAAGCGGGTCACCACCTTGCGCTGTCGCCCCTCGGCCAGATCGCGGTCGATCAGCTGACGGATAAAGTTGGTGGGCGCAGCATTTTGGTCAGTCATGAGTGGCAGAACCGGCTGAAATCGAAGGTGGGCTAGTGTACAGTGCGGCTCTTTCCCGTCAAAGCCAAGGAGCCGCCATGAAAGCGCTGCTGCGTACCACCTACGGAGACATCACCCTGGCCCTGGATGCCGACAAGGCACCGGTTAGCGTGGCCAATTTCGCCAGCTATGTGAAAGATGGCTTCTATAACGGCACTATCTTTCACCGGGTGATCAGCAATTTCATGATCCAGGGCGGCGGTTTTACCGAGAAGATGGACCAGAAGCCGACCAAGGCACCAATCAAGAATGAGGCGGCCAACGGCCTGTCCAACGAAGTCGGCACCGTGGCCATGGCCCGCACCTCGGACCCGCACTCGGCCACCGCTCAGTTTTTCATCAACATCGCCGACAACCACTTCCTCGACAAGGCCCAGGCCCAGGACGGTTGGGGTTATGCGGTATTCGGCAAGGTCGTGGACGGCATGGACGTGGTCAACAAGATCAAGGCCGTGGCCACCGGCACCACCGGTTTCCACCGCGATGTACCGAAAGACACCGTGCTGATCGAATCCGCCGAGATTCTGGAGGGCTGATCATGCGCCTGCTGCTTGCCGCCCTGCTCTGCCTGCCGCTGCTGGCACAGGCTGAAAATCCGAAGGTCGCTCTGGACACCAGCATGGGCAAGATCGTGCTGGAGCTGGACAACGACAAGGCGCCGAAAACCGTCGAGAACTTCCTTGGCTACGTCGACTCGGGCTTTTACAACGGCACCCTGTTTCACCGGGTGATCCGCGACTTCATGATTCAGGGCGGCGGCTTCGGCGAAGATCATCAGCAAAAGCCACCCGGCAAAGCGATCAAGAACGAAGCCAACAACGGCCTGCTGAACACTCGCGGCAGCATTGCCATGGCCCGCACCCCGAACCCGCACTCGGCTACCGCGCAGTTCTTTATCAACACTGTTGATAACCGGTCGCTGGACCACTCCTCACCCAGCCCGAATGGTTGGGGCTATGCTGTGTTCGGCAAGGTAGTGGAAGGCATGGATGTCGTTGACGCCATCGGCAAGACCACCACCGCCACCCGCCTGCTCAATGGCCACCCGGCCCGCGATGTGCCGGTGATGCCGGTGGTAATCAAGTCTGCTGCGCGCGTCGCTGGTGAGGCCCCGGCCAAGACACCTGCCAAAGCCCCCGCCGAAACCCAGTAATGTCCTATTCCCTGTTTATTTCCGACCTGCACCTCGACACCCCGCGCCCGGAACATGTCCGGGCGCTGGATCAGCTTGTCAGCGAACATGCCGGCAAGGCTGAAGCGCTTTATGTGCTCGGCGACCTGTTTGAAAGCTGGATCGGTGATGACGATGACGCCGAATTCAACGTCAGCGTAGAAAAAATTTTCCGGCGCTTCAGCGACGCGGGCGGCAAGTTGTATTTTATGCACGGTAACCGGGATTTTCTGCTCGGCAGCGAATTTGCCGCGCGCTGTGGCGGCAAGATGATTGCGGAAAACACTGTGATTGACCTGTATGGCCGTCCGACCCTGCTGCTGCACGGCGATAGCCTGTGCACGCTGGACGAAAAATATCAGCAATTTCGCAGCATGGTTCGCGCCGAAGCCTGGCAACAGGACATGCTGGCCAAGCCGCTGCAGGAGCGCCGCATGATCGCCCAGTTCATGCGCATGCAAAGCCAGCAAGGCAACGCCAACAAGGCGGAAAACATCATGGATGTGACGCCGGAAGAAGTGATCAAGGCACTTGATGATGCCGGTGTCCGTGAGATGATCCACGGCCACACCCATCGCCCGGCTGTGCACGACGTCGAAACAGCCAACGGCCCGGGCAAGCGTTATGTGCTCGGTGACTGGGGCGACAGCCTGTGGCTGATCCGCGCCGACCAAAGCAGCAACGACCTGCAACAACACCCCCTGTAGGAGCGGCCGACCGGCCGCGAAAGCCTTTCGCCCTCGATCGAGGGCTCCTACAGCAGAGCCCCCCTGTAGGAGCGGCCGACCGGCCGCGAAATCTTTTCGCCCTCGGTCGAGGGCTCCTACAACAGAGCCCCTCCGTAGGAGCGGCCGATCGGCCGCGAAAGCTTTCGCCCTCGGTCGAGGGCTCCTACAACAGAGCACCTCCGTAGGAGCGGCCGATCGGCCGCGAAAGCTTTCGCCCTCGGTCGAGGGCTCCTACAGGGGGGGGTTGGCGTACGGGTTATGACGATATCTCGCATGACTTACGTGGCTTTCTTCGGCTGGCACCGAGCGCCCGTGTGCATTTTCATGGGCCATGCCCTATACAGAAAAACACAGCGCACATCTGCGCCATAGCCGCCACTCAATCCCGCAACAAATTTACATGGTAACTACCGTCACCCGCGGCCGTACGCCGCTGTTCAAAACCATGACCAGTGCCCGCCGGACGATCAACTGCCTGGCCCACATGGATGCGCTTGGCGCCAGCGAAACACTCTGCTTTGTATTGATGCCGGACCATTTACACTGGCTGTTCAGCCTGACCGGGAAATACTCGCTGTCATCCACCGTCGGGCAATTCAAACAGAACAGCGCACGCTCACTGGGCGGACCAATCTGGCAGAAGGGATTTTACGACCATGCAGTACGTCAGCACGAAGATATCCGCGCACTGGCTCGCTATATCATCGCCAATCCACTACGTGCGGAATTAGTAGAACGTGTTGCCGACTACCCTTACTGGGACGCAATGTGGATTAGCGACCGAACCATCCTGTAGGAGCCGTCGACCGACGGCGATTCTTTGTCATCCGGCAAGAATGATCGCCCTCGATCGAGGGCTCCTACAACAGAGCCCCTCCGTAGATACCGTCTCCCCTAACATACCGCAAGCCCTCTCATGAGGCCTGCGGTATGTATCCTTGCTGATGCTTCAACACGCCGAAGGCGATGTGCACCAACTTCCGCATGGCGGCCACCACAATGGCC